>JAEEGH010001364.1_pt1 | contig 71139 bp, 40 predicted proteins | sample 9134181 | NCBI WGS metagenome assembly JAEEGH01 (sample SAMN16246544, study PRJNA631951) | gut metagenome | biome: gut microbiome; feature: rumen; material: DP-attached | host: Bos | place: Iran: Karaj | collected 2018-10 | reverse complement strand
CGACTGGCGCGCCCTCATGGCCGATGTCCAGGCCCTGGCCCAGGCCGCCCTCGCCGCCACCCATCCTGGCGCCGCCGCCGTCCCGTTCCGCGGCCATTCGATACGGCTGGCGCCCCCGTGGCAGGAACTCACCGTCGAGGAGGCCTTCCGCCGCCATGCCGACCGCCCCCTGCGGCAGGCCATCGCCGACGGCGACTTCGAACTCGTCCTCTGCAGCCAGGTCGAACCGAACCTCGGCCTCGACGCGCCGGTCTTCCTCACCGAATACCCGGTCGAATGCAGCGGCCTCGCCGCGCCGCTGCCAGGCCGCCCAGGCTGCGTCGCCCGCTGGGAACTCTACATCGCGGGCCTTGAGATCGGCAACGCCTGCAGCGAACTCGTCGATCCCGCGGAGCAGGAGCGCCGTTTCGAGGCCACCGCCCGCCTGCGGGCCGCCGACCGCCGCGCGGTCTATCCGATGGACCAGCCCTTCATGAACGCCATTTGGAACGGCCTCGCCCCGTCCGCAGGCACCGCCATCGGCCTCGACCGCCTCGCCATGGTCCTTTGCGATGCCGCCGACATCGCCGAGGTCCGCGCCTTCTGAATCCCCCATGCTTGAGCATCTCCAGGACTTCATCGAATATCTCACCCTCGAGCGCGGCCTCGCGCGCCTGACCTGCGACGCCTACCGCACGGATCTCGCCGCCTTCGACGAGTTCCTCACCGAGCAGAAGCGCCCGCATACCGTCGCCGACCTCACCCGCGAGGACCTGCGCGCCTTCCTCGACGCCGAGCGCACGGCAGGGCGCGCCGAAAAGACCGTCGCGCGCCGCCTGGTCTCGCTCAAGGCATTCTTCCGCTACCTCGCCGTCGACCACATCCTCCCTGCCGACCTCACCGAGCCGATGGTTTCGCCGAAGGTCTGGCAGCGCGTGCCTGAATGCCTCACCGAGGAGGAGACCCGCGCCCTCATGGAGGTCTATGCGGGCGACGACCCAGAGAGCCTCCGCAACCGCGCCATCCTCGAAGTCCTCTATGCCTCAGGCCTGCGCGTCTCCGAGTGCTGCGACCTCAAGGTAACGGGCGCGAATCTCCAGGAAGGGCTGCTCCGCGTCATAGGCAAAGGCAGCAAGGAGCGCGTCGTCCCCTGCGGCAAAGCCGCCGTCGACGCCATCGCGCGATATCTTGAAAAAGGGCGCGCCGCCCTCGACACCACCGCGAAGGCGCCGTTTTTGTTCCTGAACAAGCGGGGCGCCCGCATGGGGCGCAAGACCGTATGGGACATCGTCGAGCACGCGGGACACGCCGCGGGGCTCAAAAAGCGCATCCACCCCCATCTGCTGCGGCACTCCTTCGCCACCCACCTCCTCGCGCATGGCGCCGATCTGCGCGCCATCCAGGAAATGCTCGGCCACGCCTCCATCGGCACCACCCAGATCTACACCCACGTGACGATAGAAAGGCTGAAGGAAGTCTATGACAAAGCTCACCCGAGGAAATAAACTGCTTTGAGCAAGAGATTTGCCAGGATGTGTTTCTTTGATACAAACAAATCGCGTTCCAAAAATACATTACTTGTTTTTAGCGGTTTACCTTCGGTAAAATACGTAAAAGAAAATAAAAATAACTTTTAACCAAAGGTAAAAAAATGAAAAAAGCTTTAGTTTTAACGCTCGTTCTTTTGACCGGTGCGGCTTTTGCTGAAAGCGTTAACGTTTTCAAATGCGGATTTGAGGAATCCGAAGGTTACAATCTGGGCGTGCTTAGAAAACAGGTCGATTGGACTGGAGACAGGAATGCTGAAGCTAACACTCAAGTTGTCGATACGGACAGTTTCAGCGGGAATAGGTCTGTTTATTTCAGCGGAGGGTCCAGAGTTGATCACGCGATCAGTTATTCCAATCCATATCAGGCCAAAATTTTATTTTCTTTCGTAATTAGGCCTAGCGAAAACTATGTCAGAACTTACCTCAATGATTCAAATAATAACAATATTACTACGATCCATATAAAACTGGACGATGTCTACTTGGATGCCGGTCACGCTAGCAGAAGCAAGAATTACAATCTCAATTCTTCCGAGTGGTATCCGATCAGCATTTTGCTTGACCCCAAACTCAATGAAATTGTAGAAATTTATGTCGGTGATAATCTTTACGTAGCCCCGGATGAAGATTTTGCTTATAGGGACGGCGCTTCCGGTGAAATCAACAGTATTAGTTTTCAGGTTAACACTTTGCCAATTGATAGCTATGTTGACGATATCAGCGTCGATCTGGTCCCGGAACCGGCGAGCATTGGGCTGCTGGCTCTTGCCGGACTTTTCCTGCTCCGCAAGCGTTCTTAAGTTCTGAAAATATTATTTAAGCTTATCAGCCCGGCCGGGGTAGCTCGGCCGGGTTTTTAAAAACCAAACTGTCAGGTGTTATATGAAAAAAATTCTTTTGCTGCTCTTTTTAGCGTCCGCTATGGCGTCCTTCTCCGAGGAACAGGTGTTTTTCTGCGGCTTTGAGGAAAACGAAGGCTATGAGCTGGGCGCGATCACCGGGCAGAACGACTGGACCGAGCTATTCAGCCACACTATAAATCAGTATGAGGTGACCAACAAAGTTTCTTTTACCGGCGACCAGTCCCTTTATGTTTACGGCCCCAGGGAAGGCGGCGACACGGGGATCAAGAAGGTTGTTGAGTATGAGAATCCTTATCATGGCAAGATCTTTGTCTCGTACATGCTTAAGCCTGCCGACAGATATGTCAGGCTGTATTTTTACGACGCGGTCGGCGGAGACAACCACAGGATCGCCGTTGTCCACATCAACACTCATGAACTTTACATCGACGCCGGCGGAACCTGGAACGGCGGCGATCCGGATCTGAGCGTTGACGAATGGTACAAGGTCACACTGCTTTTCGATCCTGTCGACAATGTGTTGGAAGAATTCACTTTGGGCGACGATATAACTCTTGACGAGATTCGCAATTATTGCGATGAAGCCGCCTCCGGCGACATCGGCTCCTTCGCCATCAGGACCGGTTGGAACGATCCGACTGACGCCTGGGTCGACGACATCACCATCGAACTGATCCCCGAGCCGGCGTGCATGGGGCTTCTGGCTTTGGCAGGCTTTTTGTTTCTTCGCAAGCGTTCATAAGGAATGCGCATGAAACGCTGCCTTGCTTTTGTCCTAGCGGCCGCTTTGGCTTTCTTCTTCTGCGCCTGTGAAAAGGGCGGCGGCAAAAGGCCTGCGGCGGCGTACGGAGTTTTGGAGAGAGTGTTCGGTGACACGAGCCATTTTAAGCTTGCTTACGCTCCGTCTTTGAACACGAATCTTTATGATACGTTTTCTTATGAGGCCAAAGATGGGAAGGTCTTGGTGAAAGGAGAGAACGATCTTGCTATAGTTCGAGGTTGCTATGAATATCTGAAAGATCACGCGGGTGTGATGGTCACGTGGCAGCAGAGGCATCCGAAGGTGGAGAATTATCCTGATGCTGAGCTGACTGTCGGTGGAACGCCGCATAAGTTTAGACATCATTTCAATGTCTGCACCTTCGGTTATACCGCGCCGTATTGGAAGTGGGATCGCTGGGAGGAAGAGCTTGACTGGCTGGCGTTGCACGGCGTAAACATGCCGCTGGCGATGGTTGGCTATCAGGCGGTGGCCAGGAAAGTCTGGACTGATTTGGGTGTGAGCGAAAAAGGCTTGGAGGATTATTTCCCGGGTCCGGCCTTCGCGCCCTGGTTCATCATGGGGAACCTTTATAAGCACAACGGCCCCTGCCCGGACGAGTACATCGACGAAACGAAGGTTCTGCAGGATCAGATCCTTTTAAGGATGCGGGAACTCGGCATGACGCCGGTGGCGCCCGGGTTCGCGGGTTTCGTTCCGGAGGAATATGCCGAAACGCACGGCAAGACTAATTTCCACGCAAGGGCGCACTGGTGCGCTTTGCCGGGCGAGTGCCAATCCTGGTGGATAGAACCGGGAACGCAGACGTTCACGGAGCTGACGAAGGTCTGGATGCAGACCTACACGAATATGTTCGGCCCGGTGAAATATTTCCTGGCGGACAGCTTCAACGAGATGGAGATCCCGGTGACGTCAAGCTTGAACGAGGATCTTCAAAGGTACGGAAGGGAAAGCTACCAGGCGATCCACGCGGCGATCTCGGACGCCGTCTGGGTCATGCAGGGCTGGATGTTCTTCTTCCAAAAGGACACTTGGACGAGGGAAGCGGTGCAGTCGTTCTTGAAAGACATTCCTGTCGAGGGGATAATCATAATCGACCTGGCCAACGACAACATGCAGGTCTGGAAAGAACACGACGGTTTCTACGGGCATGAGTGGCTAAGGTGCATCGCGCACACTTTCGGAGGCTTCAACGATCCGCACGGGGAACTGCAGAAGAATTATTCCAAGATGTTCGATCAGGAAGGGGACCCCGACAAGGGGAAGCAGGTCGGCGTGGGCCTGACGCCGGAAGGTTTGGACAACAACGAGGTGGTCTTCGAGATGCTTTCTGATTCGGCCTGGCAGGCGAAGGAAGGCAAGCTTGAGGATTGGTTGGCCAAATATTGCGAGGATAGGTACGGCGCGTATACGCCGGCGGTTTCTAACGCCTGGGCTCATTTCCTAAAGAGCTTCTACAGGTATAAAGGCGATCATTATCATTTCCAAGGGAGCCCGCATATGTCGGCCTGGGCCCGCAACAGTTTCGAGGAGGGCTGGAAGGACGGTTTGCCGAATCTTCTGTCCTGTTCGAATGAGTTCGCGAAGAGTTCTCTTTACGTCGACGACTGCGTGGAATTCACCATGCGCTATGGAATGGTGGCATCAGACAGGATCATAATGGAGGCGGCCTACCTTTATCTCTTCGGGAAGACGAACGAGATGGTCGCGGCGGCGGATAGGCTTGACAAGCTTGCCGGCTTGATGGAGAAACTGGCGGCGACGAGAGAGCATCTTTTGTTGTCACGTTGGGCTGACAGAGCCAGGGAATGGGGCTCTAATGAAGAGGAGAAGCAGTATTACGCCAGCGACGCCAAGAGATTGGTGACGGCCTGGGGAGGATTCTTGAACGGCTACGCCACCAGAGCGTGGAGCGGCATCATCTACTACCACAACAGCGAGTGGCAGCATTATCTGAGAAGGCTGGCGGCGGGAATAAAGGAAGATGACATCCAGTGGGAATTGAGGGATATCGAGAAAGACTTCTGGAACGCCGGCAGCGACAAGGAAGGTTTTAGGGAAATTAATCCTGATTGGCAGGGCGCTTGCAAAGAAGTCTTGGAACAGGCTCAGAAGGATTACGAATACTCGGCGGGCGTCGTGGATGAAATGCTTTTGCTGGACAGGGGAAAACAGTACGCTGGCTTCGGCTTCAGCGACAGCAAGGAGCCTATCACCGGGAAAACTTTCGAACTGCCGGAAGAGTTCAAGGGCAAAAATGAGATCACGGTCATCATAAAGGGTCCGGCGAACGCCGTGCCGATGAAAGTCTATTTCAAAAGGGATGGGAAACCGAGGCTGGTCTTCAAGCCGCTGGAATATAAGAAAGACTTCGTGCACAGCGACGAGCATCGCTACACGCTTAGGAGCAAAAAGCCTCTCGGCAGCGGAAAGATCATTCTGGAATTCGACCGCGCTTTGGTGCAGGGCGACCACTGGGCCGGCATATACTTGAAGTAAACTAGGAGCGCAGCTGGCGCTCGGCGTCGACTACGCCGCGGTCCATCAGGCGCCTAAGATCTTCGGCGGTCTTAACGATCTTTTCCGAAACGTTGGGGGCCTGTGTCAGCTGTCTGGCGAGCTGGATGATCATCCTGAAGTAGCGGATGAGTTCGCCTTCGTCAATTTTGGAAGCCTGGACGGTGTCCTGGAAATTGGCGTTCTTGAGCCAGAGCTCCGTCGCTTTCATAAGACAGGGCTCCGGGGCTCTCACGGGATTCTCGATGCGGTAGGAGCCTTCCACGATCTCGATCTGGTAGTAGGCTTTGGTGACTTCCCTCAAAACTCTGGAGAGGCGGTTGGGAAGATGGCGTATGGGCGGGGTGCCGGGTTTCGCTTCATAGACAAGCGTGGCGAGCGCCAAGCCCAGTTCCACAGGATCCCAGCGGTCTAAGAGACCTGCCATGAAGAGCTCTGACATGATGAGCTCGTAGCCGAAGAACCAACAGGCGAAACGGCCCTTGCCGGTAAGCGCGTCGTTCCTGATGCAGCCTGTCTTCTTAAGAACCTGCAAACGGTCGAGGAATTTCTGGCGCTCGATCCTCCGCTGGCGCTTGGAGGCCTGGAAATAATTAAGCGTGCTAGGATAGATGCTGATGACGTCCTCGCCGTGCTTGTCGTAGAGATTTAGGAGCGTGGCGTAAGAGGCGTTGAACTGGGAGAGGACCGGCTGGGCTTCGCCGTAGACGCAGTTCTTGACCTGATCGGCCTTTACCTGTCTCGGGTTGATCCTTAGGTAGACTCTGCCGAAGTCGTCCATGCCTCTTCTTCCGGCGCGGCCGGCCATCTGGAAGAAGTCCCTGGTCTTCAAAACGTCGAAGCCGCCGGGATAGTATTTCCTGATGCTGTCGAAGATGACGGTTCTTACGGGCATGTTGAGGCCGAGGGCGAAAGTCTCGGTCGCGAAGATCATCTTAAGGCGCTTCTCGTTGAAGAGCTGCTCGATTATTTCCTTCGTCGTCGGAAGCATGCCGGCGTGATGGTAGGCGAGGCCGTTCCTTACAAGCGGCGTGAGCTTCTTGATGGTGGGCTCGTTCTGGACGGCGTATTTTTCGCAGAGCTCAGAGAAGCGTTTTTCTATTTCTTCCTTTTCCACTTTGCAAAGCTGCATGTTCGGGAGAGAATTGTAGGCCAGTTCTTCCGTCAGCTTTCTGCCGAAGGCGAAGTACAGGCAGGGGAAGCCGTCCTCTCCCTTTATGCGCTCGATGAGCCTGGGAAGGGAGTTGGGAGTGATGGGATCTTTCGGGCGTCTTCCGCGGAAGTATCTTCTCGGTTTTTTGAGATCCTTGTAGGCGTCTTCCTTGAAATCTTTGAAGTCGGTGTAGAATCTGTTCTGGGCCTGGAACGCGAAAGTGAGCGGCACGGGCCTTTTCGTTTCCTCGACTAGCACCATCGGGCGGTCCAGTATCTGCTCCATCCAGTCGCAGAGTTCCCTCGCGTTAGGGACGGTCGCCGAGAGAGCCAGTATCCTGGTTTGCTTCGGCGTGAAGATTATGGCTTCCTCCCAGACGGTGCCGCGCTCAGCGTCGTCGAGGTAGTGGACTTCGTCGAAGATGATCCAGGCCACGTCGCTTATCGTGCTGCCTTCGTCAAGCAGCGTGTTGCGGTAGATTTCCGTTGTCATGACGATGATCTGGGCGTCGCGGTTGATGTTCACGTCGCCGGTCAGAATGCCAACCGAGTTTTCGCCGTACTGCCTTACGAATTCGCGGTACTTCTGGTTGGAGAGGGCTTTTATTGGAGCGGTGTAAACGACACGCTGGTGGAGCGTGATGGCGTCCGCTATGACGTGCTCGGCGATGACCGTCTTGCCGGAACCGGTAGGAGCGGAAACGAAAATGGAAGCGTTCCCTTCGATAGCCTCGATGGCTTTCTTCTGGAACTCGTCGTAGGGGAAAGGATGGAAGCTTTTCATTTCGCTACTGCCAGGAATTCTCGTATTCCGTTATGTCGAAATAAAAAGTGTTCTGGGTGTTTCCTTTCGTTTCGACAATGACCTCGTCTAAGGTCTTGCTTCCCATCGATCTCACGGAGGTGCTTTTTATTTTCCAGTCTTCGCCTTCCTTGCCGAGCTTTTCGGAAATGAAGTCGCTCTCGGCTTCCATTTTGCCAAGCCTCGTGAAGACGCCGGTTATGACAGCGGGCGAGCTAAGCGAACTGCCGGGACCTTTCACTTCCGGAATAGGATCTTCCGGCGCGAGGCCGGCTTCCGGATCGTAGTCGGCGAAGGCTTCCGGATTCATGGGATCGATAAGCTCGGCCGACTCCTGGTCGGGAGTGATCAGATCCGCGGGGGGAACTTTTTCCTGCCGGCAGGAAATTAGCAGGCATGAAGCGAGAAGAAGGAGAAGGACGCTTTTTTTAGGCATGCAGATTGTGGTTCTCAAGAAGCTTGCTGATCTTGACGCTGTTGTCAAGAAGCTTCGCTATCGACTCGTTGCGGTTGAAGAGATCGATGTAAAGCGAGACGAGCCTGGAGATCGAGACCTGCGTGTACCATGGGGCCGCCAGGAGCTCCGGTCTGGTGTAGGTCGCGTTCGTTCCGAAGATCCTCGTGATGACGCCGTCTTCGTAAGCCTTCTGGAATTTCTCGACGCCGCTCGTGAAGAGCATGAATGTGCAGGCGACGTAAATGTTCCTGACGCCGGCTTCCTTCAGCTTGTAGGCGACCTCGATTACGGAGCCGCCGGAGGCGATCATGTCGTCGACGACGATGGCGTCTCTGCCTGCGATGCTGCCGCCTAAGAATTTGTGCTCAAGCACCGGGGCCTTGCCGTCCACGACTCTCGAGAGGTCTCTCAGTTTGTAGAAGCCGGTCAGGTGCGTGTGCAGCTGTTCCGCGAAGTAACGGCAGCGCGACATGCCGCCCAGGTCCGGGGAAACAACGATCAAGTTGTCCGGGCCGATGCGGAAATCGGGAACGGTGTTGATGATCTTCTTGATGATCTGGTAGGCGGCGTGCAGATTCTCGAAGCCGTGGTAGGGGATGGCGTTGTGGACGTGCGCGTTGTGAGCGTCGATCGTCATGATGTTGTTGACGCCGAGATTGACGAGTTCCTGCAAAGCGATGGCGCAGTCAAGGGATTCTCTTCCGGAGATGCGGTGCTGACGGCTCTCATAGAGCATCGGCATAATAACGTTGCAGCGGTGCCCCATGCCGCGGGCCGCGGCCACCAGGCGCTTGAGATCCTGGAAGTGTTCGTCCGGCGCCATCGAGACGGTCTCGCCGTTGCGGTTGTATTTTATGCCCCAGTTGCCAATGTCGGTGATGAAGAAGAGGTCGAGGCCTCGGACGGAAAGGTCTATTACGGCTTTGCCTTCGCCGTTCTGAAAGCGCGGGTTGTCGGAGGGGATGATGAAGGTGTCTCTCAAAAAGCCCGGGAAACTTTCATAAGGGGGATATTCTTCCAGAAGCGCGAGACGCTCCTTGATGAGTTCCTTGTCGATGGATTCCGCGAGTTCCCGTCCTCCCGGGGTGGCGATTATACCGATTGGGGCTTGGGGGATGTGACGATAATCTCTTCCGAACACATGAGAAGTACTCATAAATCACTCGCGGTTTTTAGGGTTTAAGAGGATTGAACACACACGACATATGATACATTTTTGCCCCCTTCCTGTCAATTTAAGGCGCGCGTCCGGCCTCCCTCAGGATAAGCGTGTAAGTCCCAAGCTCATCCGTCCTCAGGACCTTGTAGCCCAACCTTTCGTATTTTTCCATAAGTCGCTTATGCGGATGGCCATAGGGGTTGGGGCCGACGGAGAGGAGGGATATTTTAGGTCTAAGTCTGGCTAAAAAATACTCGTTTCCGGCCGAACTTGAACCGTGATGGGGGATCTTGTAGACGGCCACGGGCGTAAGACCGCCCTCACAGCCCCTCAGAAGGTCAAATTCATAGGTTTTGGGCAGGTCGCCAGTCCACATAAGGGAATACCCCTTAAAGGGGGTCAGAAGGACCAGGGAACGGGAATTGCTCGTAGGGGGAATGGGGTCAAAGGGGGGCCAGAGCGCCGTAGAATCGTTGAATTTTTGGCCTTTCGTGAGGGTAACCCATTTTACGCCTAGCTTTTCCGCCAGACGCATGAGCTCCCAGCCGTTGGTCTCGAAATCCATCACGGGCGGGGCGACGATCGTTTTGGTCCGGATCGCGCTGATGATGTCCTTGGCGCCGCCCATATGGTCGTCGTCATAGTGCGAGATGTAAAGGCAGTCGATCATTTGTACGCCCAGATTGCGGAGATAGGGGACGGCGACCGTTTCGCCCTTGGAGGAGTTTCCTGTTGTGCGCCCGCAGTCCATTACCCAAAGAGGGCCGAGGTCGGAGCGCATCACGAAACAGTCGCCCTGGCCGACGTCGAGCGCGGTCACTCTGAGAGCATCGTCATAGGCAGGCGGTTTGAAGACATGTGAGCACAAGACAAGAACTAGGCAGAGGAAAATATCTCTGTGAAGCCTCTCGCCTGTTTTGCAATACAGCGCGAAGAACGCGATGGCAAGGTAATAGACGAGCACTGCGAAAACGGAAAAGGGAGGAACGTTAATGGTAAGCCAAGGCGTGTCGCCGAACAGCGCTATAAGCGGCATGAGCTTTTCCCAAAGCCAGAGCGCCTGGTCGTAGAAGAGGGAGGAAACGGAAGCGGGCAGGATATAGAAGACCGCCAGCCGCCACAATCCTGCGCTTAGCATAACTGCGCACAAAGGAATTATGACAACGTTCATGAGAAAGCCGAAGGGCGTCACCATATGCAGCATGGCAAGGATGACGGGAAGCGTGAAGAGCGTGACGCAGAAAGTGATCTTCAGGCTCTGCAGAAAATACTCCTTTATAAAACGCGCGGCCTTTTCCCAAAAGTTTCTGTTCTCGTCTTTCGCGCTGAACTGCGAAGCGATGTTCGGGAGGATAATGAGCAGCGCCGCGGTCGCCGAAAAAGAGAGCAGCGAGGAGTACGAGAAGATCTGCTTCGGCGAGATCACGCCGTAGAGCCAGGCCGCCACCATAAGGAAATGCAAGGAGAGCGTCGCCTTGTTGAAGACTCTGCCGAGGACGATGAGCGTCATAAGTATGACGGCCCTCAGAACGGAAGGCCTGTCTCCCAAAAAAAGCACGTATCCCCAGAGGAAAGGCAGAAGCGGAACTTCGAAGGCGAGTCTTGAGATCCCGAGCGTTCTTAGAAGCATGATCCAGACTCCGCTGATGAGGCCGATGTGCAATCCGGAGACCGCGAGGATGTGCGCGACGCCGCTCTTCCTCAAGCCCTTCTCAATAGGGTCTGGCAGAGACTCCTCGCTGCCCAGAAGCATCAGCCTTAAAAGCAGGGCGGCGTTGGGATACTTTTCGTTTTGCAGCGCGGCAAAAGCTTTCTCACGCAGCTTCCTCATGAGCCCGGGCTCTTTGCAAGCGCTTCTGTCAAGCGTTATCTCATGCCCTTTGACCGTGCCTTCGCGGTAGATGTTTTGCCGCCCGTAGTAGGCGCGCCTGTCAAAGCAGCCGGGGGCGTCCCTGCCTTTTATGGGCCTAAGCTTCACTTTCGCCTCGATCTTTGTCCCGGCTTCCAGCTCGATGGGTTTGTCGGCGTAAATGGAAAGCAAAAGTTTTTCGCCTTCGCTTTTCGCTTCCAATCTCGCGTAATATTTCCGCCCGTCCTGACCTCCCTGCCAGGAAGCGTCCCGCAGCAGTTCGCAGCGCATGATCTTTTCCTCGGCGTTGCCGTTCGGGGAAACGTCCACCGCGGCGTAGTTGACGAGCCCTCCGACCAGCCCTCCGAAGTAGATCACTAGACATTGCCGGAACCGGCTTTTTTGCCGCAGTACAAAATAGCTCGCGAGGAAGAAGAGCAAAGACAAGGCCAAAAGCAGCCACATGGGAACGGGGGAGGCGATCTCGGACAGCAGCGTTCCGGAAAGCGCCCCCGTCAGTATGAACAAAAAAGGCGTAATCATGGCCCATTGTGGCAAAACCTGCCGCCCTTTGGCAAGCTTTCGGAAAAATTCTACATATTTCGCACTGCGTTTGTCGCTTTTTCGCCTTATCAGGGGATCGGCCAATATGGTATAATCAAGCTATGTACGATATAGAGAAAAACCAACTGGCGGAGATCCGCGACCGCCTTACGCATCTTTTCGCGGGACTCGACCTGGACAGCAAGGAGAAACGCCTTGCCGAACTGTCCGAACTTACTTCAGCCCAGGATCTCTGGAACGATCCCGAGAAAGCCAGAACGCTCCTGCAGGAACAGGACTCTCTGAAGAGAGTGACGACGGAAGCGCGTTCCCTTGAGAAGCTGATGGTCGAGACGGAAGAATTCCTGCAGCTGGCCGACGCCGAGAAAGACGAATCGTTAGCCGACGATCTGAAAGCCGAGCTAGCGAAGCTGCAGTCTGGTTACGACGAGTTCGAGTTCCACCAAACTTTGAACGGCGAGACCGACCACAACAACGCCTACCTTACGATCCACTCCGGCGCCGGCGGCACGGAAGCCTGCGACTGGTGCGCCATGCTAAAAAGGATGTACGAGCGCTGGGCCGAACGCCATGGTTTCAAATGCAAGATCCAGGACTCTCTGGACGGCGAGGAAGCCGGCTTCAAATCGGTCACGCTCCACATCGCCGGCGAGTACGCCTACGGCTACCTTAAGTCCGAGATAGGCGTCCACCGCCTTGTGCGCATTTCCCCCTTCGACGCCAACCAGAGGAGGCAGACATCCTTCGCCTCCATCGACGTCACTCCTGAGATCGACGACGACATCGACATAACGATAGAAGAGAAAGACCTCCGCATCGACACCTACCGCAGTTCGGGCGCCGGCGGCCAGCACGTCAACAAGACGGAATCCGCCATCAGGATCACGCACATTCCCACAGGCGTAGTCGTCAGCTGCCAGAACGAACGCTCGCAGTTCAAGAACAAGGCCGAAGCGATGAAGATGCTGAAAGCGAAACTCTACCAGCTGGAGATGAACGAACGACTCTCCAAGCAGAACACCGCCTACGCCAACAAGCAGAAGATCGAATGGGGCAGCCAGATCAGGTCCTACGTTCTGCACCCTTACAACATGGTGAAAGACTTAAGGACGGACGTCGAGACAAGCAACACCGGAGCGGTCCTTGACGGCGAGATCGACATGTTCATAGAAGCGTATTTGAGAGCGACAGCCACGCTTTCCTAACAAATATAAACTAAAGGATCGAATATGAAAAAAGTCTTCGCGCTTATTTTATCCTTAGCGTTCACAGCGACGCTCTTCGCCGCCGAAGAGGCGGTATTGAAGACCGACTATTATCCGAACGGCAACCTGCAGTACGCCGGCTATACCGTCGTAAAGGGCGAAGCCGGCCAGATACCCCACGGCTACTGGCAGTACTTCTATCCCAACGGCTTTCTGAAGAGTTGCGGCTATTTCAAGGAAGGATATCGCACGAAAGTCTGGACCAACTTCTTCAGCAACGGCAAAGTTGAATCCTACGGCCCTTATGACGAAGGAAAGCAGGACGGCCGCTGGTACTTTTTCTTCCCTGTCGGCGCCAAGAAGGCGGAAGGCAAATTCAGCGACGGCTTAGCCAAGGGCACCTGGACTTACTGGCACACCAACGGCGTACTAGAGACGGAAGGCGATTTCAAAGAAGGCAAACGCGTAGGCAAGAGAGCCTATTACGACAATCGCGGAAACAAACTCTGGTACGGGCGCTTTAAGGATGACGAGAAAGACGGCGAATGGCGCCTTGATGAAAAGGACAAGACCACGGTCGCCACTTACAAGGGAGGCGTCCTGCTCGGCCAGAGAGAGGAGACCTACTACGACGAGGATCATGACGACATCAAGACCAAGACGGAATTCGAAGTGGTGCACGGCAAACTTACCGGATCCCAGATCGTCACGACTTACGACGAGGACGAGAACATCACTTCGCAGGGCCTGCTCTTCAACAACACTCCCTACGGCGTCTGGCGCTACTACGAAGACAAGAACATGACGCAGCAGGAGAACGGCGCCGTTCCCGAAGCCTTGAAAGAGCGCCGCAGAGCAATCGAGGAAGAATACCAGATGAGGATCCAGCAGAAGGCCAAGGAAGAAGCCCTGAAGGCCCAGGGAATAGATCCCAAAAGCCAGCAGCAGCAGGCGCAGTTCTACAACTCCGACGAGCCCTTCGAATACGGTCCCAGGAAATTCCAGGTCATCATGCAGGCGCCCAGCCAGCTCGACATGAACGTCACGACCGACTCCGGCCGCAGCATAGACCTTACCGAGAACCACTACGACGTCGTGAAAGAGAATCCCGGCAGCTTCGAATCACTGAAGCAGCAGGCCCTGCGCGCCCAGGCCGCCAAGATGACCGAGAACATTGGGGAGGAAAAAGAGGAATGAACTGGAAAGCTGAGCTGGAAAAATTCTTCAAGGAGCATGAAGAGGAAGGCGTCGCTCTTCTGAAAGAGCTCGTCTCGAAGAACACCGTCAATCCTCCCGGCAACGAATACCTCGTCGCCGACGTGCTGAAAAAATATTTCGATGAACTGAAGATCCCTTACGAAACGTTCGAGAAGACCCCCAAGCGCACCAACCTCATCGCGAAAGTGGGGGAGGGACATCCCGTTCTCTTCGTTCCCTGCCATGCTGACGTTGTGCCGGTCAATCCCGACTGGGATCACGATCCCTTCACCGTGAAGATCGAGAACGGCACCGCTTACGGCAGAGGCGTGGGCGACGACAAGGGGCCTATGGTCTCAGCTTTCCTGCTTGCGAAATTCCTGAAGCAGCACGAAGGCGAATTCAAAGGCACCTTCCTCTTCGCTTCCGTCGCCGACGAGGAAGTCGGCTCCACGGACGGATTGGTCTGGCTCACCGAAACAGGCAAGATCAAAGCAGACTACGCCGTAGTTCCCGACACCGGCTCCGGCATTTATAAACTCTCCTACGGCGAGAAAGGACTGCTGCGTTTCCAGTACACCTTCCGCGGCAAGGCCGGACACGCTGCCTATCCCGACCACGGCATCAACTCCATCTGGCCCGCCGTCGCTTTTCTCAACTCCGTCAAGGAAAGCTACACGGAAAAGATCGGCTTCCTCAAGGAAAAAGATCAGCCCAACTTCAGCCCCACGACCTTCACCGTTTCCGGACTTGAAGCGGGCAGCGCTTACAACATTATTCCCAAGGAATGCAAAGTGAGGATGGACATCCGCTACACTCCGCAGAGAAATCTTGAGGAGATCAAAGCCTGGACCGACAGTCTTGCCAAAGCTGCCTGCGAACAATATCCCGGCACTTCCTTCACTGTCGAGATGCCTGACCACATGGTCGCCTTTGAGATCGATCCGGAGGGCAAGCTTTGCAAAGCTGCCATGAAAGCCACCAAGGATCTTACAGGCAAGGACGCGGTGCTCTTCGGCATGAACGGCACGACAGTCTGCAAGCAGCTTCTCGCGGCCGGCATTCCTTCCCTTGGCTACAGCCAGGACGACGACGGCTCCGCGCACCAGACCGGCGAGCACATTAAGCTAAGCGAGATCCCGCTCTTCGGCATCGCCCTCGGTCTGCTTTTCTTCGACCTCGCTGAATAGTTTTATAGCGAACATAAAAATTACAATAGATTTGTAAACTATCTTTCAAATAAGAACATAGGTAGTTGACATATGAGAAAAAGATTGTTAAACATATTATTTATAACCGTATTAGTGGTTTCTAACACTTTCGCCATTGAGGTTGATTTTTCTTGTGGCGGATATCGCATTAATAAAGATGAACTTAATGAAGATGTTAAATATGAAAGGAGGGATGCTAAGGAGGTAGCTGAAAGTATTGATAACGAACAAAAAAAAGAAATGAAGGCTCGTTACGAAAAGAGAATGAGTGAGAGGCCTTGGGAAAAGATAGTTATTTATGATGAGGGAATTGTTACGAATGATTTTATAAATATAACGTCTAACAGAGTAATTATTACTGTTTTAGACTGGGAAAATGCGCAAAACGACAATGTTAAAGATCGTCGTAAAATAGCAGAAAAATACAGGCTTAATCTAATGCTCTTGCCTGGTGACAAATTTCATGAAATGAACGATGGCAAAAACGGCGTACGTCTTGCAAAATATCTTCAAGCGCATAAATGCTGCGAAATAAATAATGAAATGTTATTGGGCAACAAATTTAAATACCATAGTTTTTATCCGAAACGGCTTGCCCCGTTCGAGAAGTACACTACCCATAAGATGATTCTAAAACTTGAAAATGGTGAAAAAGAAATGTCTTATATCGCTAATTCAATGGACGATGATGGTGATGGCGTTTACAATTTTGAAGAAGTTATGGGCACAAAAGGTTTTGTGACGGATCCGACTAAGATGGATACAGATGACGATGGTATTCCGGATAAAATAGATAAGAATCCACTTGTAAAATGTAAATCAAACGATCCTAAGTTAATGCCACAAGAATGGGCTGAGAACTTTTCAAGAGGTGAATCTGAAAAAATAAAACTTTTGCTGCCTGTCGATGGAGATCCTGACGAAGATGGATTATCTAATGAACAGGAAAAGTTTTTGAAGACGGATCCGCTTGAAAAAAACGCTGATAAAGCAATCGCTTTTCCATTGATGCAATATGTAGTGCCAGATGAAAACGGAAAATTCATAAGTTACATTTATTTATATTTCAATTGCGACTTTCCTGTTGTTTTGGATATCTGGTCCTCTGCTGATCCGGATGAATCCAATCCCTATGATGCATCGATATTTGTGCAAGATTGCACCCCTCTGGACTCTAAAAAATCACCATTAAAAAAACTAATTAATAAAAGACGTCCTCAAAGCCATTTCGGTTATAGAATCGTTGCTGATGTTCAGCCTAAGACGGTTTATTCTTTCAAGATATGTAATAATTTTGATAAATTTGTATGGAATGAAGTATCTTTTAAAGCTTATTCAAAGGAAGAATATTTTAAAACTGACAAGCAATACTTCGCACACGGTGAATTTTCTATGACTAAGGCTAGAAACGAATCAAATTGGGACTATCCAGATTTTTGGCCCCAAACGCTTCCCAATCTTTTATCGCCTTGTCCTGATTTAATATTTTCAAACTTGTATTCTGTAAAATTCCAGAGCGATAATTTTCCTGAAAAGTATAAAAAATGGAATAGATATAAATTGTTTTTCTATAAAATGCCGGAAAGCGAACCGTCTTTAAGCCATTATCATTATAATATTGACTTTGATAAATTAGGACCTGGTCAAGAAGTTTATTGTAGCTACAGGCCTGATAGTAAATCAGGATTTAAAGATTTTAATAATGTCAGAACTATTTTATGGTGTTTAAGGTATGTAGATCCTGAATTTAATGAAGCTGCGTTACAATCGGAGATGAGGCCTGCTTTTAGAGAAGAACGAGTCAGAAAAAACAATCCTTTTGTTTTCAAGGGAAATACACTTGTGGAGATTACAAAAGAACTAAGGGAGAGAGGTTATAAAGACGAACCTCTTGTAAACTGGGAGTAAATTTTTACATACAGTTTTAACGTTTTAGTTTTTGACGGAAAGAAATACTGTGTTAAATCGTTTAATCTTATGGTTAATCCAAAACGTTCTGGTTTTGGAGTTGAAGCCGGGAAAGGAGAGTTATGAAAAATATAGCGTTTAACATTGTTTTGCTTTATTTTGCTTTTGCTTTTTGCACAAAGGCGGAATTCGTTTTGAAGGAGAGCCCGGCAGCCGTGTGTCTTTTGCCGTCAAACAGTTCCAAGAAAATGATCTCATATAAGTATGACGATACCAAGGTCATTATCGTCGAGCACGAAGAAGGTCAAGTCATAAGGAGGCAGTACAATACTGACGATGCTTACTGGTCAACGCCTTTGAAGCAGATAGCGACATTCGCTTTTGAAAGCGGAGGTGTTCATAGGGTGAAAGTGAAACTGCTTTTGAGCGAGCATGCCGGAGTAATGAGAAGCAGGAGAGCGGAAGGTGGGGAGGCGATACTAGGTCAACTTGGCAATCCCTTGATACGCGGAGTTGCCGGAGTTTATGATATAGATAGAGACTTCCTCTTGGAGTGGAATTGCGACGGCTGGGAATGGATTGGGGACAGAATGACCAGGGAAGAGGACGGGACATTGTCTTGCTCGTTTTCTGCTGTGGTTTCCAATCATTTTTTCAATTTTGTTTTCAGACCGCATTTTTATAACAACCACCTTGGTTTTCGCGGACATGAGCCATGGATGCGGAGGATAAACCCTAAGAGCATGAACGGATGGTGCTCCTGGCCGGCTTATTTCAAGAATGTTAATACCGAGAACATAACGAAGACGGCTGATTTTATAGCGGAGAAATTTTTGCCGTATGGGATGAATTTCATGCAGGTGGACGACGGTTATATGAACGGCGAGCCAGGGATCTACGAACATATAAGTTATGTCGACAGCTGGATGCGAGGATCAAAGAGGTTCCCTGATGGCGCGGCTGGCATAGCGAAACTAATAAAGGACAGGGGATTGGAGCCTGGCATTTGGTTCAATCCAGATTTTTATAAATATGAATTGAAGGAAGGCCAGAGGGATATTATCTGCCGGGAAGTCAGCGGCAGAGAAAGAAGTTCTTTTTGGATCAAGCATATGCCGGATATGTCTGATTACACTATAACGAATTATTACGTCCCGGTGTTCGAGGCTTTCAAAAAAGCCGGGTTCAAATATCTGAAGATCGATGGGCTAAGGCATATCTTTTTTGAAGGCTTGAATATGGCTTATGAACCGAAAGAGGCGCAGAGAAGATTAAGAAATTTCGCTTTGGCATCGCGTGTGGCATTAGGTGATGACGTTTATCTTTTGGGATGCTGGGGTATGCTTACGGAATTGGCTGGAGCGTTTGACGCTTGCAGAATATCTCTTGATTCTTTGGAGAAATGGTTTTCTGCTCATAAGCAGCTGTTTCATTTTGCGGAATTCTTCACATCGCAGAGAATCGTATATTTGAACGATCCTGATCATATCGTTATGCATGCTAATCACGAGTGGTCGCGGACAAGAGTGTCGACAATATCGCTTGGAGGCGGCCTTCTTACCTATGGTGACAAGAACGAGGACATGGATGACGAACTAGTATATATGCTGCAAAGGGGACTGCCGTCATTAGAGACTAGGACGGCGGAGTGCGGGGAAATGCATTTCAATTATCCGACCTGCTTCTTATACGATAAAAAGTATCGCGGACCTGATATCAAGGAAGAAGACGCAATGGAACAAGTGGGTCCAAGCATAGAACCCGGGGTGGCGTCGCCTTTCTCGACGCTCTGGGCACATCACATAGACAAGTCCTATGAAAGATGGTGCGTGGCTGTAAGAAACGGCGTGTGGTCGCTTGGAGAAGATGACACGCCCCTGGAGAAGCTGGGACTTGACCCTGAGAAAACTTATCTTGGTTATGATTTCTGGAAACAGAAATATCTTGGGGAAATCAAAGGCAAATTGCATTGGAATGCCCTTACATTCGGGCACACTGAGGTCATAGCTCTCAGGGAGAAGCTTGCAAGACCCCAATTCATCGCTTCTACGAGGCATGTGAGCATGGATGCCGAGAGCGTTGAGGATATCGTATGGGAAGATACGTTCCTGCGCTTAAAATTGAAATGCGTGCCCAATACGGAGGAAACCTACGTCTTCCGAGTGCCTGAAGGATATTCCTTTGTTAAGACAGAATGCATTGGAGGCACTTCCAAGGTCGTTGGGGAAAACGAAGGCATCCTAAAAATCGCATTTATGTCCGAACAGAAGGAAACGGAGCTTAAGTTGGAATTTTTGGCCAAGTGATATTGACTTACTCAAACAAAAAGCGCCCTCTCTTGCGAGGGGGCGCTTTTTTTATTGCAAGAAGTTAATTATTACTTCTTGGCGGCCGGCTTCTTGGCAGCGGGCTTTTTGGCCGGGGCCTTCTTGGCAGCGGGCTTCTTAGCAGCGGGCTTCTTGGCCGGAGCGGCTTTCTTGGCGGGGGCCTTCTTGGCCGGGGCTTTCTTGGCCGGAGCGGCTTTCTTCACAGCGGGCTTCTTAGCAGCGAGCTTCTTGGCCGGGGCAGCTTTCTTGGCCGGGGCTTTCTTGGCAGCCGGTTTCGCAGCGGGTTTCTTAGCAGTAGGCATAGTGTTTCTCCTTATGTTTGGTTGAATAAAAAGCTGTCACTTGACAACTATTTTTTTATTGAGTTTTTTCTATGTTCTGACAGATCGTGATCGATCTGTTGTTTTCTTTCACTCCATCAACCAAGCGAAACCCGTTATTTTTCCTAGCATTTCCATCACTTCACATTCATCACTTCAAACATGAATAGCGGATAATTCACTTAATCTATATAAATTCTATCACATGTATTTTTAAAAATCAATCAGCGATTTCGTTGACCGCAAAATTTTTTTCTGTTAGAATGCAACCGAACATGAAATACTTCGATTTCCATACCCACGCGTTCGTCGATTCGCTTGCCGAAAGAGCGGTAGGACAGATAGCCGCGTTGAGCGGAGACGTTCGTCCTCATACCGACGGAACGCTTCGTGATCTTTTTCGCGCGATGCGCGACGACGGCGTCAACGCGAGCGTCATTGCTTCCATCGCGACCAAGGCAACGCAGTTCGAACCGATACTTGAGTGGTCGAAGCGAATCAAAAGCGAACACGTTTTTCCTTTCGCTTCCGTTCATCCCGACGATCCCGATCCCGAAGGCAAAGTGCAGATGATAGTCGACGCGGGGCTGAAGGGATTGAAGATCCATCCCTTCTATCAGAACGCCGCGGTCGACGATCAAAGATGGTTCCGTCTTTACGACGCCTGGCAGGATACCGGTCTTCCCATTCTCTTCCACACCGGCTTCGACGTCGCGTTCCCTGAGCTCGACATTTGCACGCCCTTGCGCTTCCGAAAGGTCTTCGACAATTTTCCGAAACTCGTTATGGTGATGGCGCACATGGGCGGCTGGATCTGCTACGAAGATTTTCTGATGTCGGACATGTGCGGCGAAAATGTTTTTATCGACACGAGCTGCTCGGCGAGATTCTGTCCCATAGATCTCGGAGCGGAAATAGTGAACAAGCACGGCGCTGAAAAAATACTCTTCGCGACTGACTGCCCCTGGGGAGTGCAGAGCGAACACATCGAGTTCGTCAAGAAGATCTGTCCCGACGAGCGCGGCCGGGAAGACATCTTCTATCGGAACGCGGAAAGAATACTGGGAATTAAAGTGACGGATAAGCTTCCGGAATAAAAAAAGCCCCCGATCATGACCGGGGGCTTTTTTGTTTTCGCCATTTCGCTTACTTGATGTCGGCGTGGTATTCCTGGATGCTCTTCAGAGGAGCTGATCCGTGCAAGAAGGCCTTGATGCCGAGTGCCGCGTTGTGCGCCGCTGCCATGGTCGTGATGTAGGGGACCTTGTACTTGATGGCGGTCTTTCTGATGTAGGAGTCGTCGTCCTTGGAGCGGCAGCCGATCGGCGTGTTGATGATGAGGTTCACTTCGCCGTTGGTGATGGCGTCGACCAGGTTCGGTCTTCCTTCCAGACGCTTCAGCACAGGTTCGGCTTTGATGCCGTTCTCGTTAAGATAGGCGCAGGTGCCTTTGGTCGCGAGGATCTTGAAGCCAAGTTCCTTGAAGAGCGTGGCGGTCTCAAGCAGCATCTCGTCGTGATCGGCGACCGTCATCAGAACGGTGCCTTCCGTCGGGAGCTTCTGGTTGGCCGCGACCTGCGACTTGAAGTAGGCGAGGCCAGGCGATGTGGAGATGCCCAAGACTTCGCCGGTGCTTCTCATTTCCGGTCCAAGTACGGGGTCGACTTCCGGGAACATGTTGAAGGGGAAGACGGCTTCCTTCACGCCGAAGTGCGGGATGGCCTTCTTCGTGATGCCGAGTTCCTTCAGAGTCTTGCCGAGCATGACCTGCGTCGCGATCCTCGCCATCGGGATGGAGCAGACCTTACTGACGAGAGGAACGGTTCTCGAGGCTCTGGGGTTCGCTTCCAGAATGTAGACGACGTCGTTGCAGATCGCGTACTGGACGTTCATCAATCCGACCACGTGCATCTCCAGCGCCAGTTCCTTCGTGTAGCGCTCGATCGTCTCGATGTGCTTTTTCGGAATGGTGACGGGCGGGATGAAGCAGGCGGAGTCGCCGGAGTGGATGCCGGCCTGCTCGATGTGCTCCATGATGGCGGGGACGAAGGCTTCCTTGCCGTCGCAGATGGCGTCGGCTTCCGTCTCGGTCGCGTTCTCAAGGAACTTGTCGATGAGGATGACGTTCTCGCCGGCGGCCTGCAGGGCATTGTTCATATATTCGACGAGCATCTCGTCGTTGTGCACGACTTCCATGCCGCGTCCGCCCAGAACGAAGGAGGGACGGACCATCAAGGGGTAGCCTATCCTCTTGGCAGCCGCGAGGGCGTCCTCGACGCTGTGCGCCATGCCGGCTTCCGGCTGCGGAATGCCGAGTTTCTGCACGACTTCGTGGAAGAGCTCGCGGTCTTCCGCCAGAGCGATCGTCTTCGGCGAGGTGCCGAGGACCTTGACGCCGTTGGCTTCCAGGTCATGCGCCAAATTAAGCGGAGTCTGTCCGCCGAACTGTACGATGACGCCCAGCGGTTTTTCCTTGCGGTAGATGGAAAGGACGTCCTCAAGCGTCAGCGGCTCGAAGTAAAGTTTGTTGGAAGTGTCGTAGTCGGTCGAGACGGTCTCGGGGTTGCAGTTGACCATGACGGACTCAAGCCCGGCGTCCCTGATCGCGAAGGCGGCGTGCACGCAGCAGTAGTCGAACTCGATGCCCTGGCCGATGCGGTTCGGTCCGCCGCCCAAGACCATGATCTTGTCCTTGGGCGAAACTTTCGTCTCGTTCTTCTGATTATAAGTTGAGTAGTAGTAGCAGGCGTCCTTCACGCCGGAGACGGGAACGGCGAACCAGCTTTCCTCCATGCCGTCGGCTTCCCTTGCTTCCCTGACTTCGTCTTCCTTGATGTCGAGGATCTTGGCGAGGTAGCGGTCGGAGAAGCCGTCTTTCTTGGCTTGGACGAGCAGGTCTTTGGGCGGGATCTCTCCCTTGTATTGGAGTATCTTTTCTTCCAGCTCGACCAGCTCTTTCATCTGGTTAAGGAACCAGCGGTTGATCTTGGTCGCCTCGAACAGTTCGTCCGTGGTCGCGCCTTTCCTGATCGCTTCATAGAGCATGAACTGCCTGGTGGAGCAGGGCGTCCTGACGGCTTCCACGAGCGCTTCCTTCGTCCAGGTGTCGTAGCCTTTGAAGAAACCCAAGCCGTAGCATTTGTTCTCCAGGGAGCGGATGGCTTTTTGGAAAGCTTCCTTGTAATTCTTGCCGATACTCATCACTTCGCCGACGGCGCGCATCTGCGTTCCCAGCTTGTCGTAGGAGCCGTGGAATTTTTCGAAGGCCCAGCGCGCGAACTTCACGACCACATAGTCGCCGGAGGGGACGTACTTGTCGAGCGTGCCCTCTTTCCAGTAGGGGAGCTGGTCAAGCGTTATGCCGGCCGCGAGGTAAGCGGAGATGAAGGCGATGGGGAAGCCCGTCGCTTTGGAAGCAAGAGCGGAGGAACGCGAGGTCCTCGGGTTGATCTCGATGACCACCACGCGGTCCGTTACGGGGTCGTGGGCGAACTGGACGTTCGTGCCACCTATGACTTCGATGGCGTCCACGATGTCGTAGGAATATTTCTGCAATCTCTTCTGCAAGGATTCGGGAACGGTCATCATCGGCGCGGTGCAGTAAGAGTCGCCGGTGTGCACGCCCATGGGGTCGACGTTCTCGATGAAGCAGACGGTGATCTTCTGGCCCTTGGAGTCGCGGATGATCTCAAGTTCCAATTCTTCCCAGCCGGCCAGACATTCCTCGATCAGGATCTCATGGACCAAGCTTTCATTCAGGCCGCGGTTGGCGATCGTTTTGAACTCTTCCATGTTGTAGACGAGGCCGCCGCCGGTGCCGCCCATCGTGTAGGCCGGGCGGATGACGACCGGGAGCTTGATGGTCTCTAATACCTTCTCGGCTTCCTCGTAGCTTCTGGCGATGGCGCTCCTGGCGCATTCAACGCCGATAGACTCCATGGTGTCCTTGAAGGTCTGGCGGTCTTCGCCCTTCTTGATGGCGTCGAGCTTAACGCCGATTATCTGCACTCCGTATTTCGCCAGGATGCCTTTCTCGGCCAGGTCGGCGGAAAGGTTCAGGGCCATCTGACCGCCAAGGTTGGGGAGCAGGGCGTCGGGCCTTTCCTTGGCGATGATCTTCTCGAGCGATTCGACGTTCAAGGGCTCGATGTAGGTATGATCCGCCATGTTGGGGTCGGTCATGATGGTGGCGGGATTCGAGTTTACCAATACGATCTCATAACCGAGAGATCTTAGGGCTTTGCAGGCTTGCGTGCCGGAATAGTCAAATTCGCAGGCTTGGCCGATAATGATAGGGCCGGAACCGATGATCAAAACTTTTTTGATGTCCTGACGACCTTGCAGCATATGTTTTTATGTCCTCCTTACACGATTTAGGGAAAAACTCCCCGAAATTCGAGAAAGTTTATTAAAATTTCCCAAAAAAAGCAACGAGAAAGCCGAATGTCAGTTTTTATGCGGATTTCCATTTTTGTTATAATATATAGTTAAGTATGGGTAAAAATCCGCTTAAGGAACGCGCATGAAAACTTTTTTGAGACACGCCCCCAAGGGGCCGACGCTTAGGGAACTATACACCAGGCCATTGACCTACGGGCAGACCGTAGGCGGCATGACCTTTTCCGCCGACGGGAAGATCCTGGCCTTCCTGTGGAACGAAAAAGGCGGAGCGGTCAGGGACCTCTTCGTCAAATTAGAGGACGGCAGCGTAAGGAAACTGACGGACGCCGCCAAGATCAAGAATTTCCCCTGCGAGGACGACGTTCGCGATCCCAGGGACGTCGCCTACGCCGAAGAGATGTACACCGGCGTCAGCGAATTTTCTTTCGTCAACGATACCTATGACATCGTCTTCCTTTGCCGCGGCAATCTTTTCATCTGCGACCTCAGTGGCAACGTCGAGCGCCTGACACTGACCAGCGGGGGACAGTACAATCTCTGCGTTCCGGAAACAGCGCCCGAGGCTTTCTTCGTGAAGGGCGGGAACCTCTATTCCTACGATCTTGACCACGGCACGGTGAGGCAGCTGACCTTCCTTACCAAGCCGCACACCTCCGTCTGCGGATACAGGATCTCTCCCGACGGCAAATACGCCGCGGTGCTCGTCGAGGATTCCTCGACTTACGAAGACATCAGGATGCCGGACTACACTCCCGAAAAGGAAGTCAGGATCAACAATCTGAGAAGGAACAACGTCGGGAAGCCTCTGGCGCTCTTCCGCTACGGTTTCCTCGACCTCACAAAAGACAGCGCGCTCTTAGAGTATCCCGAGCTTCCGAATTTCAAACCTGAGGAATGCAGGAAGGGGACGACGGTGCGGCCGCACGCCGCGGCCTGGTCGCCGGACGGATCATCCTTCGCTTTCGCTTACGTCGAGGACGATTACCGCACCTACCATCTCTGCGAAGCGTCCATAAAGAAAGGCTGGAGCGTCAAGGAACGCTTCAGCGACTACCTAGAGCCATGGATCGAATGGTCGCCCATTGCTTACGACAAGGCTGGGACCATCTACTTCCTCTCTTACCGCGACGGCTGGCTGCAGCTCTACGCGCTGAAAGCCGGGAGCAAGACGCCGAAGAGAATAACCGATGGCGGCTACGACATCGCGAGTTTCGCCGTCTGCGAGAATGGCAGGATATATTTCACCGCCCTCAAACCCGATCCGAGGAAGGCCTTCCTCTACGCGAAGAAGGACGCCGCCGATCCCGAAAAGCGCGTGAAGTGTTCCGACCGCTGCTGGGAAAGCTTCGCCGTGAGCCGCGATGGAAAGCAGCTGGCGGTCCTCGCCAGTTCCCTTATGGAACCGCCCGTGCTTTTAACTACCGGAGCGAAGGGCAAGTTCACGCAGATACTGGACACCGCCTCTCCGCTTCTGAAAAAGTGGCCGCGCGCCATCATAAAGGAATTTTCCTTCAAGAACAAAGAGGACGGTCTCGAGATCTGCGGCACGCTTACGCTTCCGAAGGATTTCGATCCCAAGAAAAAATATCCCGCCGTGCTGCGCTGCGTGTACGCCGGGCAGGGGAAGATGGGCTTCGGCCGCTACAATCTTCTCGACAACTACATGGCCAACGAGATGGGCTACATCCTGGTCGGCATCGACCTCAGAGCCAGCCACGGCTACGGCCACAAGTTCGCGCAGGGCTACTACAAGTCCTTGGGCATCGTCGATTCCAAGGAGCTGGTCTCCTGCGCCGAATATTTGAAGGCGCAGCCCTTCGTCGATGAAAAGAGGATAGGCGTCTGGGGCGGCAGCTACGGCGGCTTTTTGACGCTCATGGTCATGTGCGACTTCCCTGGCGTTTTCCATACCGGCGTCTCCTGGAAGCCTGTGACGGACTGGCGGAACTATTGGGATTCCTATACGGCCCCGCGCTTGGGAAGGCCCAAGGACGATCCGGAAATTTACAAAGCCACGTCTCCCGTTTTCCACGCCGCGGGCCTGGAGGGGAACCTTCTCCTCATCCACGGCATGCAGGACGACAACGTGCTTTTCCAGGACGCCGCCTGGATGATCCAGCAGCTTATTGAAAAACAGAAATATTTCGACCTCATGATATACCCTAAGGACAATCACGGCCTCGACCTCCGGCATGAAAGTCTGCCCGACTGCATGGAGAGGATCGCGGCCTATTTCGAAGAGCACATGGGTCTTGGACCCTTAGGAGATAAAGAATGAAAAACGCTTTTCTTTTCCTTAGCTTCCTGCTTCTGACTTTTTCGGCGCGCGCCGACATAGTAGTCAACGAAGTCAACTACAATCCTCCCGGCTCCAGCGACCTCGAGGAATTCATCGAGCTCTACAACACGGGCGACGAGACCGTATCCCTGGCCGGCTGGGAATTCGACAAGGGCGTGGATTTCGTTTTCCCGGAAGGCGCGAAGATCGTAGGCAAAGGCTACGCCGTCGTCGCGAGGGACCCCGCGGCTTTCAAGCGGACCTACCCCTCTTTGCCCGAGCCGTTCGGCCCGTGGGAAGGAAAATTGAAAAACAGCGGCGAGACCGTTAGATTAAGGAGCGCCAGCTCCGCCGTCATTTCCCTTTTCTCCTATCTCGACGGAGGGATGTGGCCGAGCGAACCGGACGGCGACGGCCCGACATTGGAACTGAAGAATCCCATTTATCCTCCCGCTGATCCCAGGTCCTGGGACGCCTCCGGCAAGAAGGGCGGCTCGCCCTTCAAGGAGAACACGGCTTTCGTCGAAGGCCCGCTGCTCGAGACCAGAAGGAATCCCATATCTCCTCTGGCGCATCAGCAGTTCCTGGTGGGCGTAAGAGCGGTGGCCGGCGAGATCACTTCCGCCACCGTGACGGTCGGCAGCGAGACGCTTACGACGACATTGAAGGACGGCTGGCGCGTGGCGACCATCACCGCCGGTGAAGCGGACACGCTCCTGACTTACAACATCAACGTCACCTCTCCCGAGGGTAACGACAAGATCAAGTGCGCCTGCTACGTCATGGACAAGCTGATCCCGCAGAACAGCGTCATAGTAAACGAGGTCATGTTCGACAGCGGCCTGGCGGCTTACGACGACGATTACCAGTACATAGAGCTCTTCAACAGGAGCTCCGAGCCCGTCGATCTCAAGGACTGCCTCATCAACGGCATCGAGCTTTCCAGCGGAAAATCCCTTGTGATAGAACCCGGCGCCTATCTGGTCGCGCCCAGCAAGAAAGCGGTCCTCACAGAGATCTACGGCGACATTCCCCTTATCTCCTGCAAGCTGAAACTCTACGGCAAAAGCGGCGACATTCTTCTCACGGACCGCAACGGCGCCGTGATCGACGCCGCCACGTTCGGCAGCGAGAAACCCTGGCCGTCTCTGGCGGCCGGCGCCGGCTACTCATTGGAACTTTTAGATCCCGCCTGCGACGGGACGCTGCCGGAAAGCTGGGGCGTTTCGAAACTCTACGGTTCACCCGGAAAACCCAACACCGCAACCGGCGAGGTGCCGGCCGTTTCTGTGGCACCCTACGTTCCCGTTGATCCCTACAGCGACCAGCCCATCAATTTCGCCTTCGCGGTCCTGGGCAACAACATTCAGGAAGTGACTCTGAACTACGGCATGGACAACGCCAGCATCCATTCCCAGCTCATGGATTTCGACGCGGAGAGCGGACTCTACAAGCTGACCATCCCGGCCCAGGGCAGCGGCACGCTGCGCTACCGCCTGATCATCAGGAAAGACGGCGCCTTCTACTACTGGCCCGTGGCTACGGAAGAGGAGATCGTTCCTCCCGCCACCATGACCTCCAGGCTCTCCTACGAATCGCACACCATTACGGTGGAGCCCACGACCGAGTGGCAGAAGGCCAGCATTACTGACAACGCCAGCGATCCCGCCAAGATGTACATCTACATGGACGCGGCAGGGGAGATCCTGATCGATAATTTCGAGATGCGCGACGGCAGCAACAAGAACTACATGGCCAACAGCTATTTCAACAGCAACATCGACAACTGGGAGCCCAGAGGCAACCACTCCGGCACTTACTGGGACAATACGGACGGTGTGAACGGCAAGGGCTGTCTGCATGTGGTAGCTACCGGCGCTGGCGGCGGCAACTCCTCCGGCAGCTACGTCAGGCCTTACTTCTCTGAAGACCTGACCACCGGCAATTCCTACACCATGAGCTTCTACTACAAGCTCCCGCCCCAGGCCGCTTCCGAGAACGCTGTCTTCCGTTATCTGACCGTCGGCGCTCCTCCGAAGACCATAGCCATTTCTGAGATCAATTACCACGACCTGCACAACGCCTTCGGTAAGCAGGAATATCTGGAATTCAAAAACTACGGCGAAGCGACCGTCGATCTGGCCGGCTGGACACTTGAGAGCAAGGAGAAAGGCAAGGTTCAGATGCCGAAGATCAAGCTTCCCGCCGGGGAGTTCGTCTATCTGGCCGCCGACACCAACGCTTTCCACGCGGCCTTCCCGAACGCCAAATATTACTACGCTCTCGGCTTCAACCCCGACCACGGCTCAGACACCTTCACCTTAAGGGATACGGATGGAAATGTCATCGATACGGCCGCCTACCGCGACGACGGCGAATGGGCCGGCGACGCTGACGGCGTGGGCGGATCCCTTGAAAGGCTCGACCTCAGGAAGAATGGCACGGATCCCGGCAACTACCGCCTGGCCTACGGCGGTTCCGTCGGCAGGGACGCCGACGACATCAGAGTAATAGACGCCTATCACAGCCCGGCCGTGCCCACCAGCAGCTCCAGGATCTACTTCTACTGCTATCTCGACGGCGTGAAAGGCACGCCCTCCGGCAAGATGTATTACAAGATCGGCAGCTACGGCAGCTGGCAGCAGGCGGGTCTTACCTACAACAGCGGCTCCAAGAGGATGTACGCGACGCTGACCGGCTTCTCCGACAACGACCAGGTCTTCTTCTATTACGAGATCACGAACGATTCCAAGACCATCTATTTCCCGAGCTGGGGAGCCAGCAGGCCCTGCGCTTTGGAGATCGACGACATCACGGATTATGAGATCCCGGTCTACCGCATCCTGATGACCAGCGAGAACTATCAGAAGCTTTCTTCGAAACGTCTTTGGAACAACGACAACACCGACTGCACGCTCATCATCGGCACCAACATCTTCTACAACGCCGGCATCCACTACAAGGGCAACTACAGCCGCCAGTACCGCGTCGCGCACAACATCAGGCTCAACTACGGCAAAAAATATCACGGCCACAACAAAGTCTCCAACACCTACAACTGGGAGGACGGTTCGCCTTTCCTGGCCGTGGCCTACGCCCAGAGGATCTACCGCCTGTCCAACACGCCCATCTACGACAGCGAGCCGCACCTGGCCCGCCGCATGGGCTCTTTGCAGGGCTTGATGCATTCCGTGGAAGGCTACGACGACGTGCACCTCACCAAGCTCGGCTACAACGGCAACTGCTACAAGGCGACGGCGGCTTCCGCCCAGCAGGCCATGTTCAGCTACGCCGACTACAAGAAGGAAACTTACAAGGACTGCTACGAGCCTTTGGCCGAGATGAATCCTGACAAACAGTACAAGGATCTGGCCCAGGGCCTGGAGGCTCTCTACATCTTCAACGAAAAGGATTTCAACAAAAATGTCACCAATTACTTCGACGTGCACGCCATGGCGAAGGAATGGTGCATGATGAAAGTCTTGAACAACAGCGACGGCTGGACGCAGTGGGGACAGAACTACATCCTCTACGGCGACGCCGACAGCGGCAGGGTGCAGCTCTGGCCGCAGGACATCGGCAGCTGCATCGTCTGGGGCAACGTGCAATTGTTCCCCATAGTGGGCGGCATCCAGCGCTTCGCCAGGCATCCGGCGGTCATGCGCGAATTTTATGCCTGCATGACCAACAGCGTCAGGACCATCCCGGTGGCCCGCCAGCTCCAGGTCTTCGATCAGCTCAGGGACGAATGCGCCCACGACGCGGTGAGAAGCGACGGCAGCTACAACTCCGAGGCCAACAACCTCCGCAACACCATCTCCAGCTGGGCCCGCACCGTCAACAGCTCCGTCGGTTCGCCGACCTACGTGACGAACTATACCTACAGCTTCGTCTCGCTTCCGCCTAGGAGCGCCATGGTAGGGGAGCCCTACTATTACCGCCCCTTCGCCTTCGATCCCAGGGGCAGGAAGATCACCTATTCCATCCAGGGCAGCGACAAGCTCTCCATCGATTCCGACGGACTAATAAGCGGCGTCTTCACGGAACCCGGGAACGTCTCCTGCAGCGTCAAGGCCAACAACGGCTTCAGGACGCTCTCGCAATCCTTCACCATCAACGTCCAGTACCCCTCGCTCAGACTGCACATCCCGATGGAGGAAGGCCGCGGCACGGCGGTTTCCGACAAGGAAGGCAAGATGACCGGCTCCATTGACGGCACCGTCACATGGGACGACGAGGGACGCTACGGCAAGTGTCTGAGTTTCGGTCCCAACACTGGCGACACCGTCTCCATGGGTTCGCACTCCGACATCAACATCCCCGGCGACTTCACCATCGAGGCCTGGGTCTACTTCACGCAGCGCAACCGCCGCTACTGGGGCCGTGTCTTCAAGAAGTACGAGGAGCTTGGCTGGCGCCAGGACGGCGACTCCGGAACGCACCACGGCGGCCGCATCGCCTGGGGCCCCTTCGACAACGGCTACTCCTGCACCACCGACGGCTTCCCGGGCGGCGACTCCTGGATCATGGACCGCTACAACACCGATGATCTGCAGCGCATCCTTGAGCCCAACCAGTGGCACCACTTCGCGGTCACCCACGAAAAATCCAGGAACGAGGCCTATGTTTACGTGGACGGCAAGCGCGTTTCCGGCTTGACCTGGAGCGGCAACCTCATCAGCTCCTCTCCGCTTTATCTGGGCGGATATCTGAACGCCAAGCTCGACGAATTCAAGATCTACTCCTTCGCCAAGCGCGCCTACAACATGGGACTGAACATCGAGGCCGTGCAGATCAATCCGGAGAGCCAGTACATCCAGTTCCACACCTTCGACCGTCACGACGGCAAGGAAACGAACCTGAAATATTTCGCCCTAAGGTTAATGCCTGGCGAAAAGTGGTACGTCCTTCCCAGCGAGAAGATCCAGCCCGGCGAAGACATGGTCATCTACGCCGAGGATATCGCCGACGACTTCGTGCTGCCCCCGAGTGGATCCCTTTCCCTTTATCCCTTCGAGCCCGATTCGCCCTTCCGTGATTACTACCTGACCAACGACTACACCAAGATCCTGGACTACGTGGCCTGGGGCGACGCCTCGTATCTGCCCGACGAGAAGGAACCCGCCGTCATAGCGGGCCTTTGGAAAGCCGGGTCCCTGGTCATGCCGAAGGACCGCTCCTTCAGGTTGAAAGAGCACGGCCAGAACGTCGACGGCGCGGATTCCTGGGAAGGCGCATTCTCGCTTCCCGCGCCCGTCATCACCGACTACACTCCCACCAACTTCTACAATCTATTGGAAGGGGAGTGGACCAAGCCGGAAGGCGCCTACACCTTCAAGGTCCAGTACGCCAACAATCCCTACTTCGAGGAAAGCCAGACCACCACGGTCACTTCTCCCAGGATCCAGCTGGAAGTTCCCAACGGGACCTACTACTGGCGCGTGCAGGCCGTCTATTCCCAGGGCGGCAGCGTCTATTCCGCTCCGGTCAAGACCTTCATCACTCCGGAACCGGGAATAGCCGCGCTTTCTATTTTAATAGCGGCTTTCTTTATAAGAAGAAGCTCCAAGCAATAACGCCTGACCAGCGTCATTACTAAGACTTACAGCCTCCGCCAAAACGGAGGCTGTTTCTTTTGCGCATTTTCGGAGTATTCTTTAATGATTGTTTTATTGGTAACAATTCAGTACACTTCTACCAAATTAAGAATACTTTTAACCAACGAGGGGACAATTATGAAACGATTCTTAATTCTTGCGACCGCCTTCATATTCATGGCTGCCGCGTATGTTAACGCCGCCGAGACCAACGAGGTCTTCAGGATCGACTTTGAGCAGTCCGAAGGCTATCAGCTTGGCGACATTTTCACTCAGGATAAGGGCTTCGTGCCCTATTCCGCCGCCAACACCAACTGCCTCGGCCAGGTCGTGGACACGAACAAATTCTGGGCTATTACGAGCGGCTCCCAGGCGCTTTTGGTGGGCGTCCAGGACACCGCTCACGGCAACGGCAACTTCTGCTGCGATTTCGATATTTCCAGTATCGACATCGACAAAAACTACGTGCAGTTCGAGATCCAGATCAAGCCCAGCGAAGTGGGCGATGGCTCCTATCAGGCCCGCATGCAGATAAACAGCACCAACAATGTGATGCTCTGCAGCATGCTGGTCTTCAACAGAGGTTTCTGGTCCAGCTCTTATTCCATGAAGGGCAGCGCCAACGCCTGGGCCTTCAACCCGCAGTCCTATCAGAGCACCCCGGAAAAAGTGGCCGGCGAACCTCCTTTCGACCAGTTCACCACCGTTTGCTGGACCTGGGACCTTGGCAAGCAGCAGCTGCTCTCTTTGCAGCTGGGCGACGAGATGTGCTACTACACCAACCGCTGGGGCGTGGGCGAAGCCGGCACGAATTGCATGTACACGGCCAACGCCAACATTCCCTACGGCATCAATCCTAACTTCAGCGGACGTCCCGCCAGGCTGGTCTTCCAGGGTCAGAACGAGCGTCCGGAAGCCGGTTTCGACGCTTTCGTGGTCCGCACCATCAGCAAGCCTAAGACCTCCAATCCCGGCAAGCTGAACTGCGCCGCCACGACCTTGGTCAACAATTACAAGTCCACCGCCACGGCTTTCACCATCACCAACGACGGTGACCTTCCTTTCGATTTCACGGTCTCCAGCGACGCCGAATGGCTCGTGCCTGTCGCCACGAACGGAACGTGCGTTTCCGCCGAGACTATCAATCTGACCATCGATAGGGAGAAGATGACCGAGAACAAGTACTACCGCGGCATCGTCAGCGTTGACGCCGGCTCCGCCGGTTCCTGCCAGGTCAGAGTCACCGCCCAGGGCCCCCACATTTACTTCTCTGAGGATTTCGAGAGCCCGTACATGATCTACGGCGGCATCGTGGCCAACCAGGACCGCTGGGACAACAATATGCAGCCTCCCACCGAGTACAACATCGTGGTGACCAACGCCTACGATAGGGAAGGCATCGGCTTCATCAACAAGACCGCCTGGTATGACGGCCAGACGATCTCCACGGACACCAGGGAAGGCGAGATCATCCATGTCGGCATGGATATGTATGTGCCCAGTGAAACTGAATCCACGGAATTCCACTTCAAGTCCAGCTACTGGTCGCTGGCCTGGGATCTCATTTTCGGCATCGATCCCGGACTTGGGACCTTGGGTGTGAAATCCCTCAACAACAACGCTCTTATCTTCGCCGATTGGCAGGGCTCGCTTGAGGAATGGACGAGAGTGGAACTCCTTATCGACTACCAGGCTCAGGTCATAAGATCCGTGCAGCTGGGCGACTTCGTCACCAACGGTCTGGCGATTGAACTGATGAAGGACACCAACGACAAAGAGGTCGTCAGGCTGGAAGATCTCTCCATCTACGCCACGCCTCAGGAGAAATTCAGCGGCATCGGTCTCGACAACATCATCGTGGAAGAGCAGGAACGCACCGGCGATCCCGTCCTGGTTGCTCCTTCTTTCCAGCAGTTCGGCGATGAAAGCAAAGGCAGTTTCGTGATCCGCAACGCCGGCGTCGGAACCATCGAGTACACTGTGGAAGCGATCGACAACACGGATTGCTTCACCTTCGAACCGGCCAGCGGAAGCTTCGATACCAAAGCGGAAGTCAAGGTCACTATCAACAGGGAAGGCATCGATCCCAACTTCTACCGCTCCCGCATCGTGACGAACGGCGGCGCGGCCGGCTCGGTCACTTCGCTGTTCACTTTCGCCAGCGGCGGCGTCTACTACACCTGCGATTTCGAGGAGCCCTGGTTCCATGACGGCTCCATCAGAGGCCAGGAGACCTGGACCTACGATTCCGACCAGCCGGCGGAAAACTTCATCGAAACCATCGAGGAAGGCGTGCTCAAGATCGGCCACGCTCCCGGCTACACCGGACTGAGAGCCGACATCGTCGCTCCCAACACCGGCACGAACACCGTTACGACCTGGATCTACGCTTCCAGTGAGGAATCGGCTGGCGTGCTTTGGTTCAAGCAGAACGATGCCTGGCCGTATGTGGAATTCACGGTCACGCCGCAGCCGGAGGAAAGCAACATGAAACTGACCATGTCAGGAATCTCCGAAGAAGAGTTCGTCATGTACGCCAACCTGGACGAATGGGTGCCTTTCGCTTACACGATCATGTTCAATGACCAGACCATCAGCGAAGTGACCTTCGGCGACGACACTCAGGTGCTTGAAAACTTCTTCATCAAAGAAGAGACCAAGAAGTTCACCCGCTACATCGTCTGCGGCAGCGATGACTGCAATTTCCAGATCGACAACATCACGGTCGCCGACGCGAACGCGGTTCCTGAACCGGCGGTCCTCGCTTTGATCGCGCTGGCGCTGGCCGCTTTCCTTCGCAGAAAGTAATCGCTGAGGCTTAGCCAACGCACAAAGAGGCTCGCGGTTTTCCGCGAGCTTCTTTTATTTTGTTGCGAAGCGAAAAAGAACACATCCCTCGTTCACGGACTACGCATGCATGGCCTTGATTTGCGTCCTCCGTGAGTTCACTTAGGGATGTGTTCTTTTTTTCGCTCCGCAAACAGCATAAAGGTACGGAGAGCGGCAGGTCCCCATAGCGAACTCACGGAGGATGCACGGTAGGGAATTGCGCGCGTAGTCCGTGAGCGAAGGGGACCTGACGTCTCCATACCACTAAATATTGTGCTTTGCGGAGGCTTTTGCTACAATTTGTGCGTATTTGTTTATAAATCTCAAAAATAGGAGTTATCATGCGGAAGCTATTCTTCGCTCTGCCTTTGCTGCTGCTTTTGGTCGGTTTCACGAAATGCGGGACCGGACCTGTGAAAGAAAAAGAGACCGTGAAGGGACCCCAGGCCGCCTACGGCGTTTTACAGCGCGTCTGCGGCGAAACTGAGCGCTTCAAGCTCGAATACGCGCCCAGTATCGACACGAACAAGTTCGACACTTTTACCTACAGCGCCAAAGACGGCGTGGTGACAGTCAAGGGCGAAACTGATCTGGCGATCTGCCGAGGCATCTACGAGTATTTGAAGAAGCACGTGCACGTCATGCTGACCTGGGCGCAGAGAGAGATCAAGCTGCCCGCTACGCTTCCGGATTGCGAGGAGACTAAGGGCGGAACGCCGCATGAATTCAGGCTCTATTACAACATCTGCGCCTTCGGCTACACCACGCCGTATTGGGATTGGAAAAGGTGGGAGCAGGAGATCGACTGGATGGCTTTCCACGGCATCAACATGCCCCTTGCCATGAAAGGCCAGGAAGCGGTCATGCAGAAAGTCTGGCTCAAGCACGGCGTCAGCCAGAAAGGTATCGACGAGATGTTCTGCGGCCCAGCCTACGGACCGTGGCAGTGGATGGGCAACATCAACAATCACAACGGCCCCCAGCCTCAGGAATACATCAAGAAAAACTCGGAACTGCAGAAGCAGTGCCTGAAGAGGATGGAAGAGCTGGGCATGAGCCCGGTGGTGCCGGGATTCTCGGGGTTCGTTCCCCGCGAATTCGCCGAGAGCCACAAGGATCTCGACATCCACCAGAGCGCCGGCTGGGCGGGCTTCAGGGACGACCAGAAGTCCTGGTGGCTCTCTCCGAAATCAGATGAATTCAAAGCCATCGCCATCGACATGGTGAGAGAGTATACGAACTTCTACGGCCCACAGAAATATTTCCTGGTGGATAGCTTCAACGAGCTGGCGGTGCCCATAACAGGGGACAAGAACGAGGACCTCAAAGAATACGGCAGGAAGAGCTATGAGGCGCTGCACGAAGGCTTGGAAGACGCCATCTGGCTCATGCAGGGCTGGCTCTTCAGCTACAGCCGCCACTTCTGGACGCACGAAGCCACGGAAGCGTTTTTGTCTGACGTTCCCAACGACAAGATGATCATCATCGACCTCGGGACCGAGCGCTACAAAGGCTGGGAAGACCACAAGGCCTTCTACGGCAAGAAGTGGATCCAGAGCTATATTCACAACTTCGGCGGCTACGACGGCATGTTCGGCAACACGCCGAGATTGATGCGTCTGTCCTTCCAGCCTTTGAAGAGGCCGGGACGCGGGTGGCAGGTCGGTTTGGGCTACTCTCCGGAAGGCGTCTGCCAGAACGAGATCGTCTATGAGGAGATGACCGACACCGCCTGGCTGGCGGACGAGATGAAGATAGAGGACTGGCTCAGGGAATACCTGACGGCCCGCTACGGCTCCTGCCCCGACAAGATCTGGGAAGCCTGGCAGATCATCTTCAAATGCTTCTATTCCGGCGGGGGAGGCGGACACTTCAAGTATCAGGTCATCCCGCAGCTCTCCACCGATCCGCATCATCTGAATCCCGACTGGTTCAAGGCGCTGGACATTTTCCTCTCCTGCTCCAATGAATTCGCCAACTGCGGCTGCTACTGGGACGACGCGGTGGAACTGGCCAACCATATCGGAAGCTCTACGGCTGACAACATGATTGCCATGACCATTTTCTCCCATCAGCTGGGAGCCAGGGAAAACGCCAAGAAATTCCTCGGCTGCTTTACGGAAATGCTCACCGACGTGGACAAGCTGAACTCTACGCGCTATCAGTTCATGCTGAACGAGTGGACCGGCGCCGCCGCCAAGTGGAGCGACGATCCGGAACTGCAGAAATACTACAAGATGGACGCTAGAAGGCTCATCACGGTCTGGGGCGGACACCTCGACGGCTATGTGGCGCACCACTGGAGCGGCCTTATCGGCTGCTACTATCTGCCGCGCTGGCAGCTTTATTTGACGGAGCTTTTGAAAGGCACCGATATGGCGGAGATCCAGAAGAAGGTCAGAGCTTTCGAGCAGGACTGGGTCAGCAACGGACCCGACGGCGCCACCGAACCTGACAAGGATCCGGCCAAGTGGACGGCCAAGACTCTGAAGGACGCCACGCAGCTCAAAGAGATCTTCGAGAAGCTCAACAAAGAGATGGTGGAAAAAGACAGGGGCGTCTTCCTGGGCACCTGGAACGCCAGCGAGAAGCATGTGCTGACCAACGTGCACTTCCTCGTCTCCAACAACGTGACCGGCCCCGGAAAATATCAGGTCATGGTCAAAGGCGGCGGCTTCAAGCGCCCCTGCACCATCGCCATCGCCATGAACGGCAAACCGGTGGCCAAGGCCAAAGCCCTCCCCATCGACAAGACGAGAAGGGAAGAGGCGCGCTACGAGATCGATCTTAAGGAGCACAGCCCCGGCGCCAGCTATACGGTCGAGATCTTCTTCAAGCCGCCCTGCGACGGCAACGGAGCGGAGATCTTCCTGAAGAAAATGAGCAAATAAGTTGGATTTAAGGCGCGGCGCGAGCCGCGCCTTTTTTTATTTTCAACCACTTGATGGGAAAGGGCGCTTTTTGTATAATCATAAAATCAAAATTTAAAAGTTTCAATTAATCCCAACCAAACCCAAAAAGTATGAAAAACGTCCCGGTAGAAAAGATCAGAAACGTCATCGTGGTCGGCCACGCCGCTTCCGGCAAGACGAGCCTTGTCGAAGCCATGTTAAACAAAACGGGTATGACCCAGAGACTAGGGACTATCCTCGATAAGAACACCGTCTCCGACTGCACCCCCGAGGAGCAGGAGAGAGGCGTCAGTATTCACGGCAGCAACCTTTACTTCACGACAAACGGCCACAACGTCTTCATCGGCGACATGCCGGGCTACACTGACTTCGTGGGCCAGGTCGTCGCGAACGCCGCGGTCGCCGACAGCGCGATCGTCGTAGTCGACGCCACCAAAGGCGTGGAAGTGGGCGCCATCCAGAACGTCAAGATCCTTGACAAGTACGAACTGCCCCGCATGTTCGTCATCAACAAGGCTGACAAGGAAAGCGCTAAGTTTGAGGAAACTTTGGCCGCGCTCGTGGAAGACTTCGGCAGCAAGTGCTGTCCCATAGTCATCCCCGTCGGCATGGAAGCGAATTTCAAAGGCGTCGTCTCCCTCTTCGGTTCCGACGCCGGCGCCGCTGATCCCGCGCTCTTTGAGGAAATGAAAACGAAACTCATCGAGTCCGTCGCCGAGACCGACGAGGCTCTGATGGAAAAATATTTCGGTGGCGAGCTTACCGACGCGGAAGTCGCGACGGCCTTCAAGGCCGGCGTAGCCAAGGGCCTCCTTTGCCCCGTTCTCGTCACCTCCGCCACCAGCCTTACCGGCGTCCAGGAAGTCATCGACGCCATTCTGAACTATCTGCCCAGCCCCGCCGACAAGGGCGCCAAGAAAGTAGGGGACACCGAGCTCAAGCCCGACCCGAACGCTCCGGCCTGCGCCTATGTCTTCAAGACCGTGACGGACGCCTCCATCGGTCAGATCACCTTCATGCGCGTCTACCAGGGCAAGATCTCTTCCGGCACCGAAGTGCAGAACCAGACGAGCGGACAAAAGGAACGTTTCGGCGACCTCATGATCATGCAGGGCAAGGAACGCATCACCGTCGACTCCGCCTTCCCGGGCGAGATCGTGGCCGTCTCCAAGCTTAAAAAGACGAAACTCAACGACTGCCTCGGCGCCGTGAAAGTCGACTTCCCGCCGATCGAGTTCCCGAACCCCGTCATGACCGTGGCCGTGACAGCCGCCAAGCAGGGCGACGAGGAAAGGATCTCCGAAGGCTTGAACAGGTTGATCGAAGAGGATCCCACGATCCACGTCGACCGTCCGCAGGAAACGCACGAACTCTTAGTCTCCGGCATGGGCGACGTCCACCTCGACGTCTCCTTCCGCTGGCTCAAGGACAAATTCAGGGCCGAAGTCAAGACCGCCACTCCGAAGGTCGCTTACCATGAAACGATCCGCGGCACCGCGGATGTCAGATATCGTCATAAAAAGCAGTCCGGCGGCGCCGGCCAGTTCGGCGAAGTCGCCATCCGCTTGAAACCCAATGAAAGAGACAAGGGTTATGAATTCAAGGATATGATCGTGGGCGGCGTGATCAGCGGCTCCTTCATTCCTTCCGTTGACAAGGGCATCCAGTCCCGCATGACCGAAGGCGTCATCGCCGGCTGCCGCGTCGTGGACGTCATCGTCGAACTGTACGACGGCAAAGAGCACCCGGTCGACTCCAAGGATATCGCCTTCCAGATCGCCGGCAGAATGGCTTTCTCTGAAGCCATCAAGAAAGCTGACCCGATCCTTCTGGAGCCCATCATGAACGTCTCCATCGCCTGCCCGCAGGAATTCATGGGCGACATCAACGGCAACATCAACTCGAAACGCGGCCAGATCATGGGCATGGACGTGGACGGCAATCTCCAGGTCATAAAAGCCCAGGTCCCGCAGGCGGAAATGTTCCGCTTCTGCAGCGAACTGCGCTCCATCACCGGCGGCGCCGGCAGCTACTCCATGGAATTCTCGCACTACAGCGAGGTCCCGCCGAATATCGCCCAGCAGATCAAAGCCGCTTACGAAGCCACCAAGAAGAATGTGGAAGAATAAGGTCGAAAATATCCTTGCGGGCATCAAAGGCCGCCGCGTTCTGGTGGTCGGAGACGTCATGCTCGATCACTTCGTCAGAGGCGAGGTGAACCGCATATCTCCCGAAGCTCCCGTTCCCGTTGTCAGAGTAACATCTGAGAGCGACATGCCGGGAGCCGCCGCCAACGTCGCCATGAACCTGGCGTCGCTGGGCGCCCAGCCCGTCATGGTGGGCGCGATCGGCAACGACGCCGACGGCGCGCATCTCAAGGATCTTCTGACCAAAGCCGGCGTGGACTGCTCCGGGCTCATCGTGAGCGAATCGATCCACACCACCAGGAAAGTGAGGATAATCGCGCGCTCCCAGCACGTCGTGAGAGTGGACTGGGACGGCATTATCAGAGAGGAAGACACGGTGCACGAAAAGCTCTACGCCGCGGTCAGGGAACTCGCGCCGAAGTGCGAAGTCCTCATCCTCCAGGATTACAACAAGGGGCTTTGCGATCACGCTCTGAACGAGACCATGGCCGCATCCGGGAAGCCGCTGCTCGTCGATCCGAACCGCTACTCCCTGATGCCGTACATAGGCTCGTTCGCCACGCCGAACCTCGAGGAGGCGCTGATACTTTCCGGCTATACGCCGAAGGGCGCGCCGGTCGAGGAGCTCCCCCTTATCGCGGAAGCCTTTTTCAAGCGCCACAACGTGAAAAGCCTCGTCGTTACCCTAAGCGAGCACGGAATAGCCCTCTGTGAGCGTTCTGGGGCCGTCAAAAGGGCGAAGGCGGCGACCAAGCGCGGCGTCTTCGACGTCTCCGGCGCCGGCGACACCGTCGTGGCTGTACTCGGCGCTGCTCTAGCCGCGGGCGCTTCCGCCTGGGACGCCTGCCAGCTCGCCAACATCGCGGGCGGCATCGTGGTCGGAAAATCCGGCACGGCCAGCACAACCATTGAAGAACTTAGGTCTAACCTGCCTGAAACAGAAAATTAGTTAAATCCCAAACTCAGGAGTTTATATGAGTGGACATAATAAGTGGTCATCCATTAAACACAAAAAAGCGGCTGCCGACGCCAAGCGCGGCAAAGCCTTCTCCAAGATCTCTAAAGAGATCACCATCGCGGCCAAAGACGGCGGCGGCGATCCCAACATGAACCCCAGGCTCAGAACGGCCATTCTGGCGGCCAAGGCCGTCAACATGCCCCAGGACAACGTGACCCGCGCCATCAAGAAAGGCACGGGCGAACTCCCGGGCGTCTCTTATGAAGAGATCATCTACGAAGGTTACGCTCCCGGCGGCGTGGGCCTCATCATCGAAGTCCTGACCGACAACAGAAACCGCGCGGCCGCCGAAGTGAGAACGACCCTCGACAAGAGGGGAGGCTCCCTTGCCAACAACGGCGCGGTCGCCTGGCAGTTCAACAAGAAAGGCGTCATCAGGGTTCCCCTCAACAAGGCCACCGAGGACGACCTCTTCATGCTGGTCTCCGACGCCGGCGCCGAGGACATGAACTCCGACGAGGAGAACTTCGAGATCACCTGCGGCATCTCCGAGTTTGAGGCTGTCAAGAAAGCCCTTGAAGACGCCAAGATCGACTACATCGAGGCCAACCTCGAGCAGATCCCGGCTTCCACCGTCGACGTCAACGATGTCAAGACCGCCAAGCAGGTCCTGACGCTCATCGACGCCCTCGACGAACTGGACGACGTGCAGAACGTCTACGCCAACTTCAAGATGGAAGATGCCATCATGGAGCAGGCCTCCGAGGAATGAGCGAACCTTCTTACCAAAGAAGGACCAAGCATCCTACTCTGAGCGTCACGCATTATAAGGACACCGTCTATCTTTACTGCGACGGCGCTTGCAAAGGCAATCCCGGACCCGGTGGGTGCGGGATCGTCCTTTTATATAACCAATTCCGCAAGAACTTCAGGGTCTATCTCGGAGAAGAGGTGACGAACAACATCGCGGAGCTCGAGGCTGTCAGATTCGGCTTGTCCGCCATAAAAGACAAAACCCTCCCCATCGTCATCTGCTCCGACTCCACTTACGTCATAGGCCTCATGACCAAGGGCTGGACGCCGAAGGCGAACATTGAGATGGTCGAGGCCCTGAAGCAGTATTTGAAAGAGTTCCCGAAACTCAGTTTCCTCCAGGTGCCCGGCCACTCACGGGTGCCCGAGAACGAGGACGCCGACAAAATAGCCAGCTTCGCCTGCAAAGTTAAAGGCGAAGCCGGCGTCCTTAAGGAAACGGACGTTCCCACTACCGAAAAGCCCAAGAAGCCCAAGGCCGCCAAAGCTGCCAGAGCTCCAAAAAAAGACGCTTACAAGGATCCCTACTATAACGACAAGGGGGCCAAGGAGCTGGAAGACCCCGACAGCGAGGAGATAAGGAAGCTCGTCGAGGAGGAGATGGCCTACGAGGAATTCGAGGAGGCGGACAAAAAAAGGCGCCTCAACGAATGGGGAATAGAAGAATACTGAAGCGGAAATTTTCCGCTTCTTTTTTTATGGTAAAATAAATATGTAGATAATAGGAGGAACTCCCATGATAAAAAGACTTCTTTTCCTGACATTTATTTTTGCCTTCTGCCTTCTGGCTGAGGAAGAAGAACCCCAGCCCGGACACTACGAGCTTTCACCCCTTTCCTGGAAGGGCAATTTCACCATCTCCCTGACCGGATTCCTGCCGGCCGCGGGCCTCAACGAATTTCTCTCCAACCAGGTGATAGGCCTCTACAACCTGTGGAATGACATCTACGTGGGCATGAAAGCGGTGCCCACAAAAAGATCAACCGGCAATTACGTTTTCCGCGAAATGGGCACTTACGGCATGATCGCGGAGTTCGTCTACACCATCAGCAATGGGAAATTCAAATACAACGACCGCTATGCCGAGTATTTTATCTCGATCCTCACTTACAATGCGAACGACGACATGTACTACTCCAACGAGCTGACGCAGGGGATAGGCAAGATCAAGGGGCAGGGGAAGATCTTTGACTCGGTCATGCCGTACTTCAACGACGGCTACGGCATAACGCTCTACAATTCCAACGAGGAAACGCCCTTTGCCGTCAGCGACTCCATCGTAACCTGTCTGCCGGTCGGCCAGAATTTCGCCTATTCCGGGGAACCTTATGCCGGGACGAAGGTCAAGGTCACGGTGAAGAGAAGGACCGGCAAGGTCAATTTCCAGATGAAGATCAAGAAAACCCCGGAGAACATTAACTACACGTCTGTCGTGCCGAGCCTGATCTGGTTCGTGCCCGATCCTCCGAAAGAGGATAAGGAATAATAATCATGAAAAAGCTTTCGCTTCTTGCTCTGCTGTTCTGTCTTTCCGTTCTGGCTGATCCCGGCAAGATCTACCTTGCCAACGCCGTCATCGATCCCGAGGCTCCGGAGATCAATTCCATCGGGGCGGTCTGCTCGCTTTCCTCCGCCGGCACGCGCCTCTACGTCGTCCAGCCCGAAAGCAATTTCACCCCGAAGGATCGTGAAAGCGCAAAGGCTCTTGGTATAATTTTCCGCGGCAACATTCCGCCCAACGCCTATCTTATTGAAGCCGGCGAAAGCGCGATAGCGGCCTTGAAGCAGCGCTTTTCCATTCTTTACGCCGGCGAGTTCCTGCCGGAATACAAGCTGCTTTACCCAGGAGCGAACGAGGTGAGCGTCAGCGCGGCTGGCGGGGAGGAGCTTCATCCCGTGCAGGTCGGCACCTTCAGGGAAGAATGTCTTCCCGATATCGTGAAGGCGCTGGAAGCTTTGGGAGCTAAGGACATCAAGAAAGTCAGCGGGACCTTGGAACCTTGCGTGCAAACGCGGCTCACCAACAGCCAGGCCTATGAGATAGCCAAGAGGGGAGACGTGGCCTTCGTCGAACCTTACGCTCCGGCGAAGCCTTTGAACGACGTCGCCAAGAGCGCGCCGCTCGCCAACCTTGAGGATCTTCAGCTGGCCGGCTACACCGGCAAGGGGCAGATGGTCTGCATCCAGGATTCCGGCCTTGACAACGGCGACCTTGAGAACATCCATCCCGACTTCAAGAACAAGAAAGTCATCGGCCGCTGCACCACGGTAGTCGCGGCAGAGCGCGGCTCCTATGACGACTGGCGCGACCTCGATGGATACGGCCACGGCACGCATGTCTCCGGCTCGGCCGTCGGAACAGGAGCCGCCAGCGGCGGCCAATACCGCGGCATGGTGCCCGACGCCTCGCTCTTCATGCTGTGCGCCGGCAAGAGCAACGGATACCTTGGCGTTGGAACCTTTGATGATCTTACGAACACCTACCATTCCGGCTGCCGCGTCATGAACAACAGCTGGGGCATCACCAGCGACGGCTATTACAGTTCGGATGCGCGTTTTTACGATTATCTGATATGGTCTTACCCTGACTATACGATCTGCTTTTCCTCAGGCAACGCGAACCAAAAATTGAAAGTTCCCACGGAAAGCACCATGAACGAAGCTTCCGCCGCCAAGAACGTCATCACGGTGGGCGCGGCGGAAAGCTACCGTCCGGACTACGGCGAAGACGCCGTTCCGGATGACGGAGTGCATCAGGGCATGGCTTGGTTTTCCAGCCGCGGACCCTGCCGCGACGGCAGGATCAAGCCGGACGTCGTGGCTCCCGGCACCGCCATAATGTCGTGCTTAGCCGGCTCCGCGAAAACTTCCGTCAGGGATGAATATTATCATTACCTGGACGGAACCAGCATGGCCAGCCCGATCACGGCCGGCTGCTGCGCGCTCATAAGGGACTATCTGAATAAAAAACACGGGGTGTCCTCGGCCAGCGCCGCACTTGTGAAAGCAATTCTTGTTACCGGCGCCCGCACGCTTATCCCTGGGCAGTATGAGGATGAATTTGAGGACATCAGGCCCAACCCGGTGGAAGGGTACGGGCACATCAACATAAAGAGGAGCCTGGAGCCGGAAAACGGCGAGATGAAATTTTCTGAATTCACTTTCACCGAGAACGGCCAGGCTGTCACCAACGTCTATTCCAAGAGCGCCGTTTGCGACCTGAACGTGGGGCTCGTATGGACAGACTATCCCGGTTCCGTCGGCAACTACACGCAGCTCGTCAACGACCTCGATCTCTACGTCGTCGGGCCGAACGGCAAGACCTACACCTTGAATGACCACCTCAACAACGTGGAAGTGCTCAACATCTACGAGGTCCCGGAAGGCGATTATCAGGTCATCGTGAAAGCAAAGAACATCATGCAAGGTCCCCAGTCCTGCGCCCTGGTCTTCCTTTACAGCGCGAACGATCATACCTCAAAGGTCGAAAAAGGTTACAAGCCTTTCGATTGGAAAGGCAGCTTCACCGTTTCCATGTCCGGCACGGCGGGAAACAATGGCTTGGCCGCGCTCCTCATCAACGGCATAGCGGGCATTTTCAACAACGCCTACGACGTCTATGTGGGGCAGAAATTCCTGCCGCGGATGGAAAAGGGCAAGCTTGTCTACAAAGAGGGGACCCTCTCCTTTTCCTATTCGCCGAAGAACGGCAAGTTCTCCTATCAGGACAAGAGCCCCAACGAGCGCATTTCCTTCCTTACCTACTACGGCGGAACGATCTATTACAGCGAACCGGACAAATCCTCCATTAAAGGCAAGGGGACCATCGGCGGACTTGAGAGCGAACTCACGGAGGAATCCCTGCTGACGCTTCTCAACAACAACGACGGTATGAATTTCGCCGTGGGAGATTCGCTGATCAGAATGGAGAACAAAGGCAAGACCATGAGCTATTCCGGTTCGCCCTCGGAAGGCACATCCGTGAAAGCTTCCGTGAAGATCAAGACCGGCAAGTTCAACTTCAAGATGAAGGTCGTGAATTCTGACGGCGCAAGCGACGCATCCTCGCTCGATCCCGGCATGGAAGCGTGGATCCCGCGCGAAAACAACTAGAGAAAAATAGAATTAAGGATAAATCATGAAAAAACTCTCCGTTCTGGTCGTTTTGCTTTCCCTGGCGGCGTTGGCCGATCCGGGAAAGATACGTCTCTTGACCGCCACCATCGACCCTAGCGCGCCTTCCGTCAACGCTTACAGCGAGCCTGTCTGCTCGCTTTCCGGCGAAGGCACGCGCCTCTACATCATCCAGCCTGAAACGAACTTCACGCCGGAAGAAAAGAAGGCTGTGGAAGCGCTGGGCGCCAAATTCCAGGGAAACATCCCGCCCAACGCCTACATCGTCGAGGCAGGGGAGAAAGAGTTGGCGGCCGTCAAGGAGAAATTCACCCTTCTTTACGCCGGAGAGTTCCTGCCCGAATACAAACTGCTCTACGTGCCGGGCGGCGCCGAACGCGTCGAATCTGTGGGCGGCGGCGAGGACACCTATTTCGTCCAGGTGGGCGCGGTCAGGGAAGAATACATCTCCGCCATCATGCAGGCGGCTGAGGAATTGGGAGTGAAAGACGCCGAGAGGATCTACAACACTCTGGAACCCTGCTTCCGGGCGCACGTGACCGATTTCCAGGCCAGAGCGTTGGCTGAAAGGGGAGACGTGGCCTTCATCGAGCCCTACGCCTTAGAGGAAATTTTCAACGACCAGGCCAGGACGGACTACTCCTGCAACGTCGACGACATGCAGCTGGAAGGCTACACTGGAAAAGACCAGATGGTCTGCATCCAGGATTCCGGCCTTGACAACGGCGACCTCGACAACATCCACCCCGACTTCAAAAACAAGACCGTCAAGGGCCGCAACACCGCTGGCATCGCCTGGGAAAGGGGCACCTATGACGAATGGTACGACGCCGGCAACCACGGAACGCACGTGGCCGGCTCCGCCACCGGCACTGGCGCCGCCAGCGACGGCCAGTTCCGCGGCATGGCCTGCGACGCCTCGCTCTTCGTCCTCTGCGCCGGCTTGAAGAACGGCTACATCAGTTCCGGCACCGAGGAAGACTTGCAGAACACTTACAACCAGGGCGCCCGCGTCATGAACAACTCTTGGGGCTCCACTGGCAACGGCTACTACGGTTCCGGCACGCGCCTCTACGACCAGATCATCTGGAACAACAAGGACTACACCATCTGCTTCTCTTCCGGCAACGCCAACAGGAAAATGGACCTGCCGACGGAGTGCACCCTCGGCGTCACTTCCGGCGCCAAGAACATCATCACGGTGGGCGCCTCGGAAAGCTACCGCCCGGAGCAGGGCGACGGCTGCTATCCCGACGACGGCGTGCACCAGGGCGTGACGAGCTTTTCTTCCCGCGGACCCTGCCTCGACGGGCGCGTCAAGCCTGATCTTTTGGCGCCAGGCACCGGCGTCAACTCCACCCTCGCTTCCTCCGAACACACTTCCGTCAGAAGCAAATATTACACCTACATGGGCGGCACCAGCATGTCCTCGCCTTTGGTCGCCGGCTGCTGCGCGGTGGTCAGGGATTATCTGCAGCACAACAGGCACGTGGCCAGTCCCAGCGCCGCGCTCGTCAAGGCGGTCCTCCTTACCGGCGCCAGGTCTCTCTATCCCGGTCAGTACACGCGCTACCAGGAGATCCCCAACGTGAGGCCCAACAATGTCGAGGGCCACGGCCACATCAACGTCAAGGAAAGTTTGGAGCCCACGGACGGCAGGATGCAGTTCAAGGAAATGACCTTCACCAGGACCAATCAAGCCATCACGAACACCTTCGAGAAACCTGCGGGCGTCGATCTGAACGTAGGCCTCGTCTGGACGGACTATCCCGGCACTTACGGCACCGAGAAAGCGCTGGTCAACGACCTCGACCTCTACGTAATCGCGCCGAACGGCTCCTCCTACACCAGGAACGACCACGTCGACAACAACGAGGTCCTGCGCCTGGGCGACCAGGGCGCCGGACAGTACAAGGTCATTGTCAAGGCTAAAAATATCATGGAAGCCAACCAGCCCTGCGCCGTGGTCTTTTCTTACGGCAAAGGCTGGAGAGTGGGCGAGCTTAGTTTGACCAAGGAGCCTTTCTTCGAATGGAAGCAGACGACCTGCGACCTCTCCCTCACGAACTTCGTGGCCGACAGCTACGTTACCTATTACGCCGAGATCCTGACCGATCCGGAAAAAGTCTTCAGCCTTGACAAGGAAAAGGGAAAATTCGCCAAGGGCGAGACAGTCAAACTTACGGCCGATCTTTCCAAGGCGACTTCCGCGCGTCCCTACTGCATTGTGAAGATCAACGCCGAGACCGCCGGCTGCGTCGTCAGGAAGATCTCCGTGGCCAACGGAAACGACGAGGAAGGCTACACCCTTTACAAGGAAGATTTCACGCAGGGCGGTTTCTACGATCTCGTAGGCGAGGACGCCGCACTTTCCACCACCAAGAAGACCAAGCTCGAACCGAAGACCGTTTCCCCGGATTATTTCGACGAAGTTTTGAGCGAGGACTTCGAAGGCTATGAAGTCAACGAATCCGTCATCGGCCAGAACGGCTGGTCGGTGGGTTACGGCCGCGCCACCAACGGATACGCCATCGTCCGTTCCGAAAACAGGGCGGGCGTCGTTAACAAGTACCTTCAGATCGCTTATATCAGCGACCTTTACGCTCCGCACCTGAGGGTCCAGGGCATCAAGCAGAACTGGACGCAGGGACATGCCCACGGATATTTCAAGATCTCCGCCAGGGTGAAGATGTCCGGCAACAGCAGCAAGACCATTTCGCTCTTCACCCCCGACATCGGCGAGAACACCTTCCAAAGGCACGGCGGCGGCTACATTATTTCGACAGGCGGCAAGGACGAGCTTGGCCAGACATACGGGTCGCAAGGCTATCTCGATCCCAACGAATGGACGGATCTGGAAATGCTCATCGAAGCGGACGCCGTGAAGGTCAACGGCGCCAACCGCCACGCCCTCAGAAGAGTCAAGTTCGCCGGCGTGACGGAAGACTGCTACGGCATCTACGGTTCGAGCGGCAACAACGACAACTTCTCGGTCCTGCGCTTCTTCCAGTGGGGCGAGGGCGACTTCTGCGTCGACGATCTCAAGGTCGAGCGCTACGTCACCGACATTCCCTATGAGAAGCTGGCCATTCTGACCAACAACGATACCGGTTCCTCCGATCCCAACTCCGACGGCCTTTTCGCCAAGGTCGGCGTGCCCATAGGCTTGCAGGACAAATTCGACCTGCAGTTCAACGTCAGCGTGGCCATGAACGACAAGGTCTCCACCCTCGTCTTGGGCCAGAACAGCAACAACCGCCAGTTCCAAAGCCAGTTCACCAACGAGGGCGGCGACTTCCTGCTCGAACTGACCGACCTTCTGACCGACCCGCACCTCGTCGAAGACCAGTTCCCGACCAACGAATTCATCGGCTACGGCTACAAGATCAACACCGCTCCCTCAAGGAAACTGTTGCACAGGCTCTTTGTGAACGGCAAGAACATCTCCGTGGAGAAAGAGCTGACCTCCACCGCCATCAAGCCCATCGCCAGCGTAGACTCCATGCGCATGTACCTTGGCAAGGGCAGGGGCGAGGCGCTCATCAAATCCATGGAAGCGAAACTCGTGCCCATCGAGAAGGCCTCGCTCGGCATCATTCAGCAGCCCTTCAGGATTGGGGAGCTCGAGACCGAGTGGGTCCTGACCAACGCCGCGCCGGCCCAGGAGATCAGCTTCACGGCCAGCATTACTTCCGGCGCCGACCTCTTCGAGGTCAGCCCCGTGAGCGGCACCTTCACCGACAGGATGACCATTACGCTGCGCTGCAAGGAAGAGAGCGACGTTTACGGCATCGACACCGGATATATCAAGATCGACGCCGGCGACGCGGGCGTTATGACGAGAAAGTTCATCCGTCCCAGAGGCAATGACAGGAAGGGATACCTTTTGTATTCCGAGAACGTCTCCGACTGCGTGGGACAGCTTCTGGACGAGGTGGACAGCTCCTGGAGCCAAAAGGAGAAACTCTCCATCGCCGCGATGTCCGAAGGCAATTCCTCCTTCATCAGATTGGGCAGAAGCGTCAGTACGACCTTGCCCACGGGCGACCAAGGCGCCTTCCTCTTCATCGGCGTGCCGGAAGGCCACAGCACCAACCTCAATTTCCACGTCAGCTGCAAGCTGCGTTTCTTCGACGATTACTCCGGATACCTCTACCTGACCCAGAACGAGGACCAGCGCCAGTTCCAGAGCGCCTTCTCTTCCATCAACAACGGCGGGCAGAAGCAGGTCAAGCTGACGCTCACGGACTACACCAGGAACACCGGCCTCTTTACCAAGAACGCGCCCAGGAACGAGTGGATCAGCTACGATTTCGTTCTGAACCTCCTGCCGAGCTACAAGAAGCTTGAGGAGATATCCTTCTACAACACGACGAAAGTGGAAGGCTACAAGATCACCGGCACGAAGGTCCAGCCCTCCGACGCGGTGGACTATCTCAGGCTGAACCTGACCTACAACAACGCTTACGTGGATATCAAGGATCTCAAGGTGAGCCTTGATCCTCCCGTTCCCGAACCTGCTCTCGCCGCGCTCGCGCTGATGCTGGGCTTCTTCGCTTTCAGAAAAAACAGATGACAATAAATTAAGGCAAACAATATGAAAAAACTCGCTCTTCTAACCGCATTCATTTCTCTCTCCCTGCTCGCCGACCCCGGCAAGATAAGGCTAATAAAGGCGACCATTGATCCCGCCGCCCCAACCGTACAAAGTCAGCAGGCTCCCGTCTGCTCGCTCTCGGCGGACGGCACACGCTTCTACATCGTCCAACCTGAAAGCAACTTCACGCCTGAGGAACGCGAGGAAGCGAAAGCCCTCGGCATTATCTTCCGTGGCAACATCCCGCCCAACGCTTACATCGTGGAAGCGGGGGAACAAGAGATCGCGGCTTTGAAGCAGCGCTTTTCCATCCTTTACGCCGGCGAATATCTGCCGGAATACAAACTGCTTTACCCTGGCGCCGACGAGGTGAGCCTCAACGCCGCCGGCGAGGAGAAATATTATCCCGTCCAGGTCGGCACCACGAGGAAGGAATACATTCCTGCTATAAAGGAAGCCCTCGAAACCGTCGGCGCCAAAGAGATCGATGATCTTTTCGGCACCCTGGAACCCTGCATTAAAGCGCTCCTGACGAATTCCCAGGCCTATGAGATCGCCAAAAGGGGAGACGTGGCCTTCCTAGAACCCTACGCGCCTGAAGAGATCTGCAACGACGTCGCTAGATCGGAATTCCTGTGCAACGTGGACGACCTCCAGCTGGAGGGCTACACCGGCAAAGGGCAGATGGTCTGCATCCAGGACACCGGCCTTGACAACGGCGATCCGTCCGTCATCCACCCGGACTTCAAAGGCAAAGTAATAAAAGGCCGCGGCACCGCCGGCATAGCCAGGGAAAGAGGCACCTATGACGACTGGGCCGACGCCGGCAACCACGGCACGCACGTGTGCGGCTCCGCCACCGGCAACGGCGCCGCCAGCGACGGGCAATACCGCGGCATGGCTTGCGACGCCGACATCTTCTGCCTGTGCGCGGGACTTAGAAGCGGCTACATCAGCAGCGGCACGGAAGAAGACTTGCAGAACACCTACAACGAAGGCGCCCGCGTCATGAACAACAGCTGGGGCAGCAACAGCGACGGCTATTACGGTTCCGGCGCGCGCCTCTACGACCAGATCATCTGGAACAACAAGGACTACACCATCTGCTTTTCTTCCGGCAACGGCAACAAGAAGATCGACCTGCCCACGCAGAGCGCCATCATGTACGATTCCGCCGCCAAGAACATCATTACGGTGGGCGGTTCCGAAAACTGGCGTCCCAAGCTGGCCACCGAGTGCGAGCCTTACGACGGCGTGCACCAGGGCATCGCTGACTTCAGCGCCAGGGGACCCTGCGAGGACGGCCGCATCAAACCGGACATCATCGCCCCGGCGACCGGCGTCTATTCGACTTTGGCGAGCGCTGACAAGACTTCCACCAGGTCGCAGTATTACACCTACATGGGCGGAACAAGTATGGCTTCTCCCATCGCCGCCGGCTGCGCGGCCGTTGTCAGGGATTATCTGACCAACAACAGGGGAGTGGAGTCTCCTTCCGCCGCGCTGGTCAAATGCGTCATGTGCGTCGGCGCCAAGACGCTCTTCCCCGGCCAGTACTACCATTTCATGGAGATCCCGAACGAGAGGCCGAACAACGTGGAAGGCCACGGGCATGTCAACGTGAAGGAGAGCCTGGAGCCCACGGACGGCAAGATGTCCTTTGTCGAAATGAGTTTTTCCGCGACCGGCAAGGCGGTGACGAACTACTTCGACAAACCGTCCGGCTGCGAGCTCATAGTCGGCCTTTGCTGGACCGACTATCCCGGCACCTGGGGCGCTGAAAAGGCCCTGGTCAACGACCTCGATCTTACCGTCCTTGATCCCGACGGGGTAGTGTATACCTTGAACGACCACATCAACAACATCGAAGTTTTGAGGCTCGGAACTTCCGCCGCCGGCCGCTACAGCGTGATCGTAAAAGCGACTAACATCATGGAAGGCGTCCAGCCCTGCGCCGTGGTCTTTTCTTACGGCAAAGGCTGGAAGGTCGGTTCCCTCGCCTTCACGGACGAGCCTTATTTCCCGCTGAAAGAAACGACCTGCGCTCTTAGCCTGACGAATACCGTGCCGAACAGCTACATCGGCTACAGGGCCGAGATCATCGACGATCCCGAGAACATCTTCACGCTTTCCAAAGCGGAAGGAAAATTCTACGGCTCCGAAACGCTCACTCTGACCGCCGACATTTCAAGGTCCAATTCCACGAGGCCTTACTGCATCGTCAAAATCAACGCCCAGGCCGCCGGCTGCCTTGTGAGGAAGATCTCGCTGGCCAACGGCTCCGACGAGGAAGGCTACACGCTCTACAAGGAAGACTTCACGCAAGGGACCATAAAGGACGTTCTGGAACAGGACGCGGCGCTCTCCGCCACCTCCGAAGTGTCCTTCAAGCTGAAGACCGTTTCGCCCGACTTTTTCGATCTTGTGAAGAGCGAGGATTTCGAAAGCTACGAAGCCGACGAATCCATTATCGGCAAAGGCGGTTGGACCGTCGGCTACGGACCCTCCACCAACGGCAGCTCCATCGTGCGCGCCGAAATAAACGGCGGTTTGACAAACAAGTATCTTGAGGTCAGGTACCTCACCGGCAGTTACGCTCCGCACCTGAAGATCCAGGGCATCAAGAGCAAATGGACGGAAGCCCACGCCCACGGCTACTTCTACGTCACAGCCAGGGTGAAGCTCTCCGGCAAGGGAGACAAGACCTTCTCCTTCTTCACGCCGGACATCGCGGAAGGCGTCTTCAAACGCAAGGGCACAGGGTACATTTTCGATTCCGACGGCAAGGACGAGGAAGGCAACAAGTTCAGATCCACTGGCTATCTCCCGGACGGCGAATGGACGGATCTGGAAATGCTCATCGAAGCGGACGCCGTGAAAGTCAACGGCGCGAACCGCCATGTCTTGAGAAGGCTTAAATACGGCGGCGTCGAGGAGGACTGCTACGGCGTCTTCAGCAAGGGCAGCGGCGACGACTACTTCTCGGTGCTGCGCTTCTTCCAGTGGGGCGAAGGCGAATTCTGCGTGGACGACATAAAAGTCGAGCGCTACGTTACGGAGAACCCCGTCGAAAAACTGGCCTCGCTTTCCAACATCGAGGCGACCCACCGCTCCGATCCCGATTCTGACGGCCTTTTCGCGAAGATAAGGATGCCGGGCGGTCTGCAGGACAAGTTCGACCTGCAGTTCAACATCGATTTCCTGCTCGACAATAAAGTCTCGAAATTCGTGGTGGGCCAGGACAGCGGCGACCGCCAGTTCCAGAGCGAATTCGTAGGAGAGGACGGCGCTTTCAAGCTTGAACTGACCGACTACAGGGAGAACCCGCATCTCATTACGACCGAGTTCGCCACCAACGCTTTCATAAGCTACGGCTACAAGGTCAACACCGCGACGGGTAACAAAATATTGCGCAGGCTCTTTATTGACGGCGACAAAATGTCCGTGGAAGGAGCGCTGACCGGATCCCAGGTCAAACCCAGCTCTGCCGTTGATTCCGTGAGGCTGTATCTTCCCAAGGGGCTTGGCGAGGCTCTGATCAAGAGCCTGGAAGTCAAGCTGCTTCCTCTTGAGAAAGCTTCCCTGGGCGTCGCGCCCAGGCCTTTCAGGGTAGGGGAAATGGAGACGGAATGGGTCCTCACCAACGCGGCTCCTTCCGAAACTATCAACTTTACCGCCAGCATAACTTCCGGTTCCGACATATTCGAAGTTGTGCCTGACAACGGTTCCTTCACCGACATGGCCTCCTTGTTCATCCGCTGCAAGGATGAGTCGACCGCCTTCGGCAAAGACCTGGGCGTCGTCACGATCGACGCCGGCGAGGCCGGAACGATCATAAAGAAATTCATCCGCCCCCGCGGCAACGAGAACAGAGGCTACCTCCTCTATTCCGACGACTTCAAGAACAGCGTGGGCGAGGAGCTCGTCGTGAGCGATAGCTCTTGGAGCCAGAATGAATCGCTATCCGTTACGGTCGAAGACGACGGCAGAAGCTCGTACCTCCGCTTCGCCAGGGAAAAAGCTTCCACTTTGCCCACCGCGGACCAGGGCGCCTTCATCTTCATCGGCGCGCCTCTCGGCCACAGCACGAACCTGAACTTCCACGTGAAGTGCAAGCTGCGCTTCCCACCTGATTACAACGGCTACTTCTACCTGACGCAGAACGAGGACCAGCGCCAGTTCCAGAGCGCCTTCTCCGGCATCAACGCCAGCGGCCAGAAGATGATCAAGCTGTCGCTCACCGACTACACGAGGAACACCGGCCTCTTCACCAAGAACGCGCCCAGGGGCGAATGGATCGTCTATGACTTCGAACTGAACGCCCTGCCCAGTTACAAGACGCTTGAGGAGATCACCTTCTACGACACGACGAAAGTGGAGGACCACAAGATCGCCGGAACGAAGGTCGTCGCTACCGACCAGGTGGATTATCTCCGCCTCAACCTGACGGGCACCGGCGCCTACGTCGACATGAAAGACCTCGTTGTGACGCTGGAAAATCCCGTGCCCGAACCGGCTTTGCTGGCGCTTGCCGCGGTCTTTGCTCTGCTTCTTACAAGAAAGAGGAAATGATTTGGCCAAAGTCCTTGAATTGAAAAGCCTCACCTTTGTGAGGCACGCCTACGCCGTGAGCGCTGCCGATTTCTTCGGCAGCGATCACGACCGGCCGCTCACGGCTAAGGGCGTCGAGGCGGCCCAAGCGCTTGCCAAAGAACTTTCAAAGACAGTTCCTCCGCCCGACGTCGTTCTGGTCAGCGACGCCGTGAGGGCTTTGGAAACTCTTAAGCAGCTGAAAGACCTGATAGGCGAAGAGACGGAGATCAAGGAAATAAAGGAACTTTACGACTGCTCGGCCGGGCAGCTTTACAACATAATAATCGAGAATCAAAAAGCGCGCGGGCATATGCTTATAATAGGCCACAATCCGGCCGTATCCCAGCTTTACTCCATGCTTTCCGGAGATTTCACGGCGCTCGCTCCCGCCCAATCCCGCACGCTGATACTGGAAGAATCTTAAAACTGCCGTTTTTGCTATAATAACTTAATTAACTTAAGTTTATAGCAAGTTATGGCAAAAATTCTGAAGATCTTCCTTCTGCTTGTCCTTTCCCTAGGGCTTTGCTCCTGCAACAAGGGCAGGGCGGAGGCTTCCCGTCTCATCGAGGAGGCCCAGACGCTGAGGGATGAAGGCGACAAGCAGACGGCCAAGGAGAAGCTTCTCCAGGCAACTTATCTCGCGCCAGATTTTCCGGACGTCTATCTCGAGCTCGGCATCCTGATGGACGAATACTACCGCGACACCAAGGAAGCCATCCCGTACTATGAGAAATTCCTCTCGCTTTGCGACAATCCCGAGATGAGGGCCAAGGTCGAAGCCTGGCTCGAGGACGCTAAGAACGGCATGGCTCTGCCTTTCGAGGCCGTGAACGAGCTCAGCCCGGAAGCCAAGGAGCTTCTCGACAAAAGGACTGAACAGTTCGAGGCGCTCCGGCGCCAGCTGATCGACCGCTATGAAAGCGAACTGGCCAAACTGAGGGAAGGCGTTTCAACGGTCGTCGTGACGGTCGCGGAAACAAAGGAAACTCCCGCCGCGCCTCCCGAAGTTAAGCCCGAAGCGAAGCAGGAAAGCCAGCCTGAGACCAAACTTGAAGAAAAGACGGAAGTCGCCGCGGTCGAGAAGAAGGCCGAGGAGCAGAAACCCTCCAAAGCCGAACTGAAGAAGCTGGAAGAGGAGAAGAAGAAGGAAGCCGCCCGCCTCGCCAAAGAGAAGAAGGAAAGGGAGGAGAAGATCGACGCTTTTGTCAGGAATATCGTCAAAGCCGGTTCCGACGCCGCGGAAACGACCGTCATCTCCGCTTCCTCTCTGCCGAAAGTTCCCGAAAGGGAAGCCAAGATAGACCTTGAGCTGACGGAAGAAGAAGAAGCTGCGCCGGCCTCCACGAACCTGACCGCCAAAGTTGAGGCGCCGGCCGAAAAGAAAGAGGCCGCCGAGCCTCCCAAGGAAAAAGAGCCCAGGATCCATGTGGTCGGCCAGGGCGACAATCTTGGCAACATTTCCAGAAAGTATTACGGCGAATTCAAGCGCTGGAAAGATATAGCCGAAGCTAACAAAGAGATCCTGCCCGATCCCAACAAACTCAAGATCGGCATGAAACTGGTGATCCCCGAATAATGTCGATCTTCTGGCACAGCGTTGAAACGGTATTGGTCCTGTTCCTTATGGGAACGGCCGGATACTGGCTTGCCAAAAAGGGGATACTTGATTCCGAAACAAGACACAAACTCAGCCAGGCGCTGATGACTATTTTTCTGCCGGCGCTGGTCATAGCGCAGCTTATGCCCGCCGCTTCGCAGAGCGACTGGAAGGCGCTTTGGGTCCTGCCGCTCCTGGCCTTTCTGAACATCGTTTTCGGCCTGATATTGGGCGCGGCCGCGGCTTTCCTCGGGAAAAAGAGGGGAGAGCTTCTGCCCTCCATGGCCGCCATGGCTTTCACCAACACGGGCTACGTGCCCATGAGCCTGCTTCTGGCGCTGGCTCTGACGCATCCTTTCGCTACCCCGGAAGGTGATATCGGCAAGACGGGCTGCGCCTATGTCGCTCTGTACCTTGTCGTCTTTTCTCCGCTGCTGTGGCTCATCGGCTACAACCTTATCGCTTTTGGCGCGGGCGGCATGAAGTGGAAGAAGTGCCTGACGCCTCCGGGGATCACCGCTCTCGCGACGCTCGTTGTGGCCTTCACGCCGCTTAGCAAACTTTTCCTCGGCCCCTCGGCGCCATTGAGTTTTGCCTTTTCCGCCGCCACGCTTCTTTGCGACGCCGTCTGTCCTTTGGCGATCGTGCTTTTGGGCGCCAGCCTCGGCGCCGTGGAGAACCGCGAAAAGATCGAGCTCCCTTATCTTTTCTCCTTCGCTTTCCTGAAGTATCTTGCCGCCCCGGCTTTCGCCCTGCTCTGCCTTTTCGTCATCAGGAAGGTTGGGATCGCGGTCACGCCTTTGATGGCGCTCGTCATTATCCTGGAGGGCTGCATGCCCCCGGGCCTTAATCTCATTATCATCTGCCAGAATGAAAAGAAGCACGTGCCCTTCATGACCTCGCTGCTTTTCATGAGCTACATTATTTTCATTCCTTTCCTGGTCCTCTGGCTTTTCCTCGCATTTAACATAACCAAAAACATATAGACCCTTATGAAAAAACTGCTCATCTTGTTTTCCATCAACGCCGCTATCCTTATGGCGGACCCCGGACTCATCTATCTGACCAGGGCCACGGTCGACCCCTCCGCGCCGCGGACTTTTTCCCTTTCCAACGTTCCCGTGACGAAGGACGCCACCGCGCTTTATCTTGTCGCGCCGGAAAAGAACTTCACCAACGAGGAACTGGAGAGCCTGCCTAATTACGGCGTGAGGCTGGACGGCGTGGTTCCGCCCAACGCCTACGTTATGGAAATTAAGAGCGATTCCTTGGACGCCTTCAAGCGCGCTTTCAAGTTCTCTTACTTCGGACCTTATCTGCCGGAATACAAGCTGCCCTTCGCGTCTGAGAGCGTCAGCTCTTTAGGCGAGCAGAAGTCTCTCTGCATCGTGGGCGCCATCAGGGACGAATACCGCCCCCTGATCGCTCAGAAAATGGACGAGCTCGGAATAAGCGGCTACGAGATGATGCCGGACCGCTCGTTCGAGCCTTCCGTGAAAGCCATGCTCACTCCAAGTGAAGCCAGCGCTTTGGCCGCCATGCCGGAAGTGCGCTTCATCGAGGAGTACGAGGAACCGATGCCCGAGTGCGACGAGACGAGGTCTGAACAATTCGCCAACGTCGAAGATATGCACATCGCGGGCTACAGGGGCGAAGGCGAAATGGTCTGCATCCAGGACACCGGCTGCGACACCGGCGACATGGCCACCATCCATCCCGACCTCAAGCAGAAAAGGATCATCGGCCGCGCCACCACTGCCGTGGCCAGCCAGCGCGGCACGTACAACAGCTGGTACGACGCCGGAACGCACGGCAGCCACGTCACCGGCTGCGCCACCGGCCAGGGCCTCATGTCCGACGGACAGTACCGCGGCATGGCCCCCGACGCCGACCTCTTCGTTCTGTGCGCCGGAAGCAGCAACGGCGGCATTTTGTCCGGCACGGAATACGACATCACCAACGTCTATCATAACGGCGCCCGCGTCATGAACTGCAGCTGGGGCTCCGGCCGCGGCGGCAACTACGGCAGCAGCGCCCGCTTCGAGGATAAGATGATGTGGGACATGAAGGACTTCGTCATCTGCCACTCCGCCGGCAACTACAACGACAACGCCGAGAACCCCACCTCCAGGCTGAACGACCAGTCCGCCGCCAAGAACACCATCGTCTCCGGCGCCACCATCAAGCATAACTATCATGACGGCGTGCACCAGGGTCTGGCCGGCTTCTCCAGCCGCGGCCCCTGCGCCGACGGCCGCATCAAGCCCGACGTGGTCATCCCCGGCAACGGCATCATGGCTTCCGGCTACGGCCATCAGACCAGCTCCGAAAGAGACAAGTACTACTATTCCGCCAGCGGAACATCCATGTCTTCTCCTTTGACGGCCGGCTGCTGCATCATCATCAGGGAATATCTTAGGAAAGCCCGCGGCGTCGAGGTTCCCAACAACTCTTTGGTCAAAGCCGTATTGATCGCCGGCGCCCGCACGCTCTATCCCGGACAGTACACAGAGTTCGAGGAGATCGCCAACGTCAGGCCGAACCACATGGAAGGCCACGGCCAGGTCAACCTTAGGGAGAGCCTCATGCCCAAGGAGGGCAAGATGGAATTCTTCGAGCAGACCTTCACCGCCACGGACCAAGCCGTCACCAACACCTTCGAGAAAGGGGCGGGCTTGGATCTGACCGTCGCGCTCTGCTGGACTGATCCTCCCACGGCCTCCGGCGCCGCCAAGATCCTGATCAACGACCTGGACCTCTACGTCATCGATCCCAACGGCACGGTCTACACCAGGGACGACCATTTGAACAACAACGAGATATTGCATCTTTCCAACACTCCGGCCGGCACCTACAAGGTTGTCGTGAAGGCCAATTCCATCATGCAGGGCGAGATCACCGGCAGCGTGGTCATGAACCAGTCCCGCAACCAGAGCAACGGATTGCTTGCCCTGGCCGTGGAACCTGTCTGCAAGCTGGGCGCTGACTCTGTCGAGCTCGTTTTGACGAACCTCGAGGATAACTGCGACGTTACCGTCGACTGCAGCGTCAGCCAGTCTTCGGAAAGGATCTACTCCTTCTCCGAACCGCAGGTCACTTTCACCAAGACCAAGACCGTAACTTTGATGGCCGACCTTGCTCGTTCCACCGAGAATTACCCCGTGTGCGAGATCAAGCTGAACGGCGGCGAGGCCGGCGCGGTGGTCAGAAGGATCGGTTTCCCGACCGGCTCCGACGAAGACGGCTACACGCTCTATGCGTCCCGCTATCAGACCGACGCCACAGGGAAGCAGACCGGCTACGATACCGCCGTCAACGACAGCGATTCCGCCAGCGAAAGAGTGGGCTTCCTTGAACCGGAATACCTTGAGACGGTCTTCAGCGAAGACTTCGAGAGCTACGAGACCGACGTCAACCTGATCGGCCAGAACGGCTGGACCCTGGGCGCCGGGATCAGTACCAACGGCTGCGTCACGGCTAAGGAAAACGTCGTGGACGGCCACGCCAACAAGTACGTGGAGATCGAGCGCTTCAACTCCATCTACGCCCCGCACTACAAGATCTCGGGCCTCCAGAACGGCTGGAGCGAAGCATACGAGCACAGCTACCTCATCTTCACCTTCAAGACGAAGATGAACGGCTCGGCCGACAAGTCCTTCTCGCTCTGGACGCCCAACACGGCTGAACTGCTCTTCTCCCGAGTTGGAAGAAAGTACTCCGTGAAGTCCAACTCCTCCGACGGAACGCACCCCATCTTCTATTCCGAGGAGAGGATCCCGGCGGACACCTGGGTGGACGTCGAGCTCTGGATCGAATTCGACAACGACATGTCCAAGCACGTCCTTAGGCGCGTGGTGATCGGCGACGTCGTGCAGGACTGCTACGGCGTCATTCCCCAGAGCGGCCGCTACGATTACTTCACGATATTGCGCTTCTATCAGTTCGGCGAGAGCAATTTTGCCATCGACGACCTGAAGATCATGCAATACAAGTCCGACATAGATTTCCAGCAGGCCATGAAGATCGCCAAAACTAGCGACGAGGGCCAGGAATCCGCTAAGGGCGTATATATCAACGCCGGCCTGGACGAAGCGCACGCCGACGATCTCGACCTTATCTTCGATTCTTACCTTAGCGTCGATCCCGACTGCCCCAAAGTGGTGATCAGCCAGGATCCCGCGAGCCGCCAGTTTGAGAGCGAACTTAGGTGCGACGGCGAGAAAGTCAGCCTCTACCTTACGGACATCAACGAGCCGACTATGATCACCGACACCGTGCCGGCCGGCGAATTCTTCCGCTACGGCTACAGGCTCAACACCAAGTCCGGACACAAGGTTCTGAAAAAGGTCTTCTTCGGCGACAAGATCTATGACGTGAATAAAGAGCTCAAGACGAGCGCCGGTTTGGCGACCGTCGACGCTTTCAGGATCTATCCCACAGAGCAGCTGGTGGACCTCAACATCGAGTCGCTCTCTTTGCGCGCCGAACCTTTCGAGACGGCCAAGCTCTTCGTCAACGCCCGCTCCTTCAATCTGGGAGAAGAGGTCATGACCTGGAGCCTCACCAACAGTTTCGCCGGGGAAGCCATCAGCTTCACAGCCAGGATCACGGAAAATCCCGAACTGTTCAGCGTGTATCCCGAGGAAGGCACCTTCACCGACGTTGCCGAACTGATCATTACGGCGCCGGAAGACAGGACGCGCCCGGGCTACAAGCGGGGGACTGTCGAGATCGACGCCGGATCTGCCGGTAAGAAGACGCTGCGCTTCGGCTGCCCAATGGGCAACTACGAGGACGGGTATCTGCTCTATGACACCCCGGTCTTCGAGGAAGGCGTGGAACTGCCCGAGCAGGACGCCTCCTGGACGTGCGACGCTTCCACCTCCGCCACGGGCGGCAGACATATCTTCAGGATCGAGAAACAGCGCGCTTCCGCCATTCCCTTCACCGACCAGGGCGCCTTTGTCCAGGTCGGCCTGCCGGAGAACACCGTCAGCGACCTGACCGTCACCGTCAGATGCGTCATGAAATTCCCGGAAGATTTCAAGGGCTATTTCTATCTTACGCAGGACGAGCCGCACCGCCAGTTCCAGAGCGCCTTCACCCCGGCGACTTCCGGCAGCCAGAAGTATGCCAAGCTGACGCTGACGGACTACACCAGGAACACCGGCCTTATGACCGCCAAGCCGCCTCTGGGCGAATTCGTGGAATACACCTACGAGCTGTCGCTCTCGCCCGTGAAGAAGCTGGAAAGGATCGCCTACTACAACCAGGAGAAGGAGGAAGGCTACAAAATAGGCGGCACCAAGGTGTCCGATTCTGACGGCATCGATCAGTTCGGCTTCAGGCTGAGTTCGGAACAGGCTTACGTGGACATCCGCGACCTGACCGTCACGATGGGTCCGTACGTTCCCGAACCCGGAACGCTGGTTATGCTCCTGATGCTTCTCGGGCTTCCTTGTCTGAGAAAGTATCTTTTGATATAATTTCCGAAGTTTTTTATTTAAATTATTCTCATTTAGGGGAAATATATGGCCGAACAACTCAACGAGTTCTTAGAAAAGATCCAGAAGGAAGCCGTGGGCAAAGCCGCGGAGCAAGCTGAACAGAAACTGGCGCAGGCCAAAGTGGAAGCCGATAAGATCGTTTCCGACGCTAGGGCCGAAGCAGAGAAGATCATCGCCGAGGCGGAAGCCAAGGCCAAACAGTTTGCGGAAAACGGCGAGAAGACCCTGCGCTTCGCTTCCAGGGACGTCCTTACGTACACGCGCCAGGAGCTTGAGAATCTTCTCAGGAAAGTCTTCGCGGAAAAAGCCGCCGAGGTCCTGAAACTGGAAGACATCAAGCCGATCATTTTGAAGCTCGCCGCCAACTGCGAAGGCGACGTTGTGATCGAAGTCCCGGAAGGCAGCGACGTCGAGAAACTGCAGAACTACTTCATGAGCGAACTGGCCGGCAAAGCCAAGGGCGGCGTCAAAGTCTGCCCCGTCAAGGGATTGAAAGCCGGCGCTTCCGTCGTTTCCGTGAACGGAGACCTGAAGATCGAACTTTCCGACGAGACTCTCGTGGAGCTCCTGAGCTCCCAGCTCTCGCCTAAACTCGCCGCGGTCCTGAGAGACTAAAAGATGAGCAATTACTACACTTTCGTCTGTTCGCTTCCGTACCTGAATTTTGAGGGTGAACCTCCCATGTCGCCCGACGAATTCATCGAGAGGGCCGCGCCCTGGCTTTCGGAAGAGGAACTGAAAGCGCTGACTGATCCCAACGCCGAAACGGGCGTGGCCGCCGAATGGGCTCTCTTCGAGAGGTCATTCAGAAGCGCGGTGGCCCAGGTCAGGGCCGCGAAGCTCGGGAAGGAGTTCCAACCCGACAGGCTCAGGACCGACGTCATGGACGGAGCGGTTAGGCAGGGGATAGCCGAGCTCTACAAGACCGGCGATCCCTTGAAGATCGAAAGGGGATTGGACCTTATCTGCTTTTCACGTCTTGACGAAATGAGCGCCGGACATTTCTTCGACTATACGGTAGTTTTCTGCTACTACAAGAAGCTTACGATCCTTTGGCGCTGGAAATGCCTCGACGACCTGAAAGGTCAGGAAGTGCTTAAAAATTCATGCATGGTAAAAAGTTAAAATAGGAGATATAGATGGCTGTATCAGTTGGACGAGTTGCTGCCGTCAACAGCAACATCATCACCGTCAAATTCGCTGACAAGGTGATCCAGAACGAGGTGGCTTACGCCGTGGTTGGCGACAAGCGCCTGAAGTCTGAAGTTATCAGGATCCGCGGCGAATACGCCGACCTGCAGGTCTACGAGGATACCCGCGGACTGAAGCAGGGCGACGCTGTCGAATTCACGGGCGAACTGTTGAGCGCCGAACTGGGACCTGGCCTTTTGAGCCGGACCTACGACGGACTGCAGAACCCGCTTAACGACCTGGCCGCCGAGTGCGGAAATTTTCTGCAGCGCGGAAAATATCTGCCCGCCCTCGACATGCAGAAGACCTGGGAATTCACCCCGACCGCCAAGGTCGGCGATGAAGTCGAGGCCGGCTACTGGCTGGGCTTCGTTCCGGAAGGCATCTTCAAGCACCAGATCATGGTCCCTCTCAAACTGAGGGGAAGTTGGAAGGTGAAGTCCATAGCTCCCAAAGGCAATTACACCGTGACGGAAAAGATCGCGGAAGTGGAATCATTAGAGGACGGCACGGTGGAAGTTGTCGCCATGCGCCAGGAATGGCCGGTGAAGCTCGCCATCAACGCCTACGCCGAGAGACTGCGCCCCTTGGAACCGATGGTCACCCAGACGCGCATCATCGACACCTTCTTCCCGATCAGCAGAGGCGGCACGTACTGCATCCCCGGGCCTTTCGGCGCCGGCAAGACAGTCCTGCAGCAGGTCACGAGCCGCAACGCCGACGTTGACATCGTTATTCTGGCGGCGTGCGGCGAAAGGGCCGGCGAAGTCGTGGAAACGCTCCGCGAGTTCCCGGAACTGATCGACCCGAGAACGGGACGCTCTTTGATGGAACGAACCATCATCATCTGCAATACCTCATCCATGCCGGTGGCCGCCCGTGAAGCTTCCGTTTACACGGCGGTGACGCTGGCCGAATACTACCGCCAGATGGGACTGCACGTCCTTCTGCTGGCGGACTCCACCTCCCGCTGGGCCCAGGCCCTGCGCGAAGTCAGTGGCCGTCTGGAAGAGATCCCGGGCGAAGAAGCTTTCCCGGCTTACCTTGAATCTCTTATCGCGAACTTCTACGAAAGGGCCGGCTACGTCAAACTCTACAACGGCGAGAAAGGCTCCGTCACGATCGGCGGAACGGTCAGCCCCGCCGGCGGCAACTTCGAAGAGCCTGTCACGCAGGGCACCTTGAAAGTCGTGGGCGCTTTCCACGGCCTCTCCAGAGAGCGTTCCGACGCCCGCAGGTACCCCGCCATCAACCCGCTGGACTCTTGGAGCAAATACCCCAACCCGGTCAGTGAAAAAGTTCCGGAAGCCAGGGCGATCTTGAGGCGCGGCAACGAAGTTTCTCAGATGATGAAAGTGGTCGGCGAAGAAGGCACCTCTATGGACGATTTCGTCCTCTTCCTGAAGTCCGAATTCTTGGACAACGCTTTCCTCCAGCAGGACTCCTTCGACGAAGTGGACGCGGCCTGCTCGCTTGAGCGCCAGCGCTACGTCTTCGAGAAGATGCTCTCCATAATCAAGACGAAATTCACCTTCGACAGCAAGGACCAGGCCCGCACCTTCTTCCTCGAACTGACCAGGGAATTCAAGAACTGGAACATTTCCCCGTGGGGAAGCGAGAAGTGCAAAGAGGCCGAGAACCTTCTTGACAAACATGTCGCGGAGCGCAGAGCGTAAGGAGAAATCAATATGCAGACTATACACACCAGAGTTTTACAGATAGCAGGCAGCGTTATTACGGTCTCCGCCACGGGCGTAGGCTACAACGAACTCGCGGAAGTGACGAGCAGACGAGGCACCTCGCTGGCCCAGGTCATCAAGATCGCCGGCGACCTAGTTTCGCTGCAGGTCTTCGCGGGCGCCCGCGGCATCGCCACCAACGACGAAGTGCGCTTCCTTGGCCGCAACATGCAGGTCTCCTTTTCCGACGACCTCCTCGGCCGCGTCTTCAACGGCAGCGGCCAGCCCCGCGACAGAGGCCCGGCACTCCAGGGCAAAGCGGTCGACATCGGCGGCCCGTCCGTCAACCCCGCCAGGCGCATCATCCCGCGCCACATGGTCAGGACCGGTATCCCGATGATCGACGTCTTCAACACGCTCGTCGAATCCCAGAAGCTCCCGATCTTCTCCATCGCCGGCGAACCTTACAATGAACTTTTGGCCCGCATCGCCATGCAGGCGGAAGTCGACATCATCGTCTTCGGCGGCATGGGTCTCAAGCACGACGACTACCTCTTCTTCCGCGACACCTTTGAGGAACGCGGCGCTCTTGTCAGGACGGTCATGTTCGTGCATACGGCCGCCGACCCCATCGTGGAATGCCAGATGGTGCCGGATATGTGCTTGGCCACCGCCGAGCAGTTCGCGGTCAACGGCAAGCGCGTCCTGGTCCTTCTGACCGACATGACGAACTTCGCGGACGCCATGAAAGAGATCGCCATCACCATGGAACAGGTCCCGGCCAACCGCGGTTATCCGGGCGACCTCTATTCCCAGCTCGCATCTCGTTATGAAAAGGCCGTGGACTTCGAGGACGCAGGATCCATCACCATATTGGCCGTCACGACCATGCCCGGCGACGACGTCACGCACCCTGTCCCGGACAACACCGGCTACATCACGGAAGGCCAGTTCTATCTGAAGAACGGCCGCATCGAGCCATTCGGTTCGCTTTCCCGTCTGAAACAGCAGGTCAACAACAAGACCAGAGACGACCACCGCGCCATCATGAACACCATGATCCAGCTCTACGCCCAGTGCCGCGAGACTCAGGAGAAACAGTCCATGGGCTTCCTTATGAGCGCCTGGGACATGAAGCTCCTGAAGTACGGAAAACTTTTCGAGGACAAGCTCATGGATCTTTCCGTGAACATTCCTCTGGAAGGCGCCCTGGACCTCTGCTGGCAGATCTTAGGCGAATGTTTTGAAAAGACCGAGATCAGTTTGAAACCGGAACTCATAGCCAAATACTGGCCCTCCAAATAAACCATGGCCAAACTTAAATTTTCCAAATCAGCCCTGAAAAGCGAACGCGACGCGCTTGCCCGCTACCGCCGCTTCCTGCCGACGCTCGAACTGAAGAAAGAGCAGCTGGTGGCGGAGGTGAGACGCATCGAGAAAGAACAGGCTGAAATAGTAAAACGCGAGAAAGACCTCAAAAGCGGCCTTGGCAAGTGGAGCCTGCTCTTCAGTGAGCCGGTCGACCTTGAGAAGCTCGTTTCGGTCAAGGCCGTGAAGACGAAAAGCGGCAACATCGCCGGCGTTCCCATCCCCATCTACGAGGAGACGGAATTCGAGCTCGGCGAATACGACCTTACGACTACTCCCGCCTGGGTCGACTACGGCATCGCGGCCGTCAAGGAGCTCAGTTCCTTGCAGAACCAGCGCGCCGTATTGAGCGAGCAGCAGCGTCTCATCAACGCCGAGATGCGCGTGACCGTTCAGAGGATCAACCTGTTCGACAAGGTCAAGATCCCCGAATGCAGATCGAATATCAGGAAGATCCAGATCTTCATCGGCGACCAGCAGGCCAGCGCCGTCGTGAGAGGCAAGATCGCCAAACGCAAAAGCTCAGAGAAAGGAGGACTGACCGCATGATAGTTGATATGCAAAAAGTCGCGATCCTTTCCGTCGCTTCAGAGGAAGCGGGACTCCTGAGAAAGCTGAGGGAGCTTGGCGTTCTGCACATCACGCAGAAAGAAAAGCCCGAGCGCCGCTCCAAGGATTCCGTCTCCGACAGGATCAAAGTCGCGCAGGGTGTCGTCAACACGCTTCTGAACTGCCCGAAGAGCAGCAAAGTTCCCGAGCTTTCTCCCGAAGAGACCATCAAGAAAGTCCAGGAGCTCACCGCCTCCATTTCCGCCGATACGGATAACGCGCAGAAACTCACTAACCAGCTCGAGCTGCTTGCCGCCTGGGGCGATTTCGACCCCAACGTCATCCGCGAGCTCAGAAAGAGCGGCGTCATAGTTAAGCTCTATTCCTGCCAGGAAGAGCAGGAGCCCGAAGCGCCCTACGGCGTCATCAAGCAGGTGATCGCCAAAGCGAAAGGCCAGGTCTACTTCGCCCTTTGCGGAAGGGAAGACTTTAATCTGGAGCTCCAGGAAGTCTCCCTGCCCGATAAGTCGACCAAAGAGCTGAAACTGGAACGCGAAGGCCTTTTGAGAAGGGCCGAAGAAAGCACGAAAGAGCTGAACAGCCTGAGAGGCGCCGTTCCCGCCCTGGAAGAATATCTGAAGAGACTGGATAGGGAATACGCCTACGCCAGCGCTTTCGATTCCGTGACGGTGGAAGGCAAGATCGTATACCTGGAAGGCTTCGTGCCCGATCCCGAGATGCCCAAACTCATCGAGACCGCCAAGGCGGAGGGCTGGGGACTCTGGTACGAGAAGGCCGACCGCAACGATCCCTCCGTTCCGACGCTCCTTGATCTGCCCGGCTGGCTGAAACCCGTGAAAGTCGTCTTCGACTTCATCGACGCCATGCCCGGCTACAACGAGTGCGACGTCAGTCTCCCGGTCATGATCTACTTCACGCTCTTCTTCAGTATCATCGTGGGCGACGCGGGCTACGGCCTCATCTATCTCATCGCCTCGATAATCCTGAAGCTGAAAGTGAAAGCCAAGGCGGCCCAGCCTGCCATCATCTTCCTTATCATCCTCTCCTGCGGCACCGTTGTCTGGGGCCTTCTGAACGGCGCCTTCTTCGGCATCGCCAAGGAGAGTCTGCCGCCCTTCCTGCAGGGCCTGCCCTGCCTGAGAGGGGAGAAGTCGATGGCCTGCGTCCAGTGGTTCTGCTTCGCCATCGCGCTGACGCACTTGGCGGGCGCCAGGATCTGGCGCGCCATCATCGCTGGCTCGGTCAGGGAAGCTCTCGGCAACTTAGGCTGGATGTTCTTCATCACCTGCAACTTCTTCGCCATCGTGACGATGATAGTAGGGGACACCTTCCCGTTCGTCGAGCACACTAGCGTGCAGTCCTTCCCGGTCTGGTGCTACGCCGGCGGCATTATCGGCGCTGTGCTGATCCTGCTCTTCAGCGTCAACTGGGGTTCGATCGGCGACGTACTCTACACGCCCTTCAACTTCATCAACAGTTTCGTGGACGTCCTCTCTTACATCCGTCTTTTCGCGGTGGGACTCTCCGGAACTTACATCGCCACCTGCTTCAACTCCATGGGCGCGATGCTCTATGAAGGACAGACGGGCTGGAAGCTCATCGTCTTCGGGATCTGCGGAGGATTGGTCATAGTGATAGGCCATGTCCTCAACATCGCCCTTGGCATGATGAGCGTTCTGGTGCACGGACTGAGGCTCAACACATTGGAATTTTCCAACCATATGCAGATAAACTGGGAGGGCAAGGCCTACAAGCCCTTCAGTGGATCAATAGAAAACAATTAATCAAAGGAGAATAAATATGAACGACTTTCTGCAAACCGCTCTGATGTACGCTGGCGCTCTCTGCGCCGTTGGCTTCGCCGGAATGGGTTCCGCTCTTGGCACCGGTTGTGCCGGTCAGGGCGCCGTGGGCGCCTGGAAGCGCAGCTACATGCAAAACAAACCCGCATCCTTCCAGCTGACGGTCTTCGCCGGCGCGCCGCTTTCCCAGACCATTTACGGCATGATCATCATGTTCGTAATCATGGGCGGCCAGGCGCAGTATTACCCGACGTACCTTGCCATCGGCATCGTCGGCGGCATCGCCATCGGCCTTTCCGCCTGGATGCAGGGCAAGGCTGCCGCGGGCGCCTGCGACGCTTTCGGCGAGACCGGCAAGGGCTTCGTGAACTACCTCTTGGCTCTGGGTATCATCGAGACCGTGGCCATCTTCATCATGGCTTTCTCGCTGATCCTCATTTCCAAGCTCCCGTCCTTCTAAAAAGCATGAGCGCCGCGCAACCGCGGCGCTTTTTTTCCCTTTATGTACTTTCTCAAAGCGGAAGAGATAAGGTCGCTTGATTCTGCCGCCATAGCGGGCGGTACTCCCGGGCTCGTCCTCATGGAGCGGGCCGGGTACGCGGCCTTCAGGTTGCTTACGGACGTCTTCGCGCCGACCTCCAAGCGTTTCCTGGTCATCGGCGGCTGCGGCAACAACGGCGGCGACGCCTGGGTCGTGGCGCGCTACCTTATCCAAGCCGGTCTGCACTGCGACGCCGCGCTTCTGGGAACTTACTCGAAGCTGAAAGGGGACGCGCTCGTCCAGTTCCAAAGGCTGGAGACGCTGGGGATAAAGATCGCCGGCCTGAAAGACCCTAAAGAGGTCGCGGACTATCTTTCCATCTGGCAGGGCGACGTCATCGTTGACGGCCTTACCGGCACCGGCTTCAGCGGCAGCGCCAGCGCGCTCCTTGCTTCCGCCATCTCTTCCATTAACGCCCATCCGGCCAAAACGCTCGCCCTCGACGTTCCCAGCGGACTTTCCGCCGACGGAAACGAGAGCAGGCTTTTCGTCAAGGCCGACTGGACCGTCACATTCGGGCAGGGGAAACTCGTCACCCTAACGGAAGGGGACGAACACATGGGCCGCACGGAGATCGTCGACATCGGCCTGCCGCGTCCCCAAAACGCCGAATCTCCCTTCTTCGCGCTTTCCCTAAAAGAAGCCAGGAAGCTTCTGCCCAAGCCCGGAAACGATTCCTACAAGCACAAGAGGGGACACCTGTTGCTTCTGTCCGGCGCTCCCGGCATGGGCGGCGCGGCACTCTTAGCCGCCAAAGCCGCGTCCCTTGGCGGCGCGGGCCTGGTCACGGCCGTCATACCGCAAGAACTTGAAGCGGCTTTCAATTCCGCGCTGCCGCACATTCTGACGCTCCCTCTTTCCGGCAAACTCGAGGATGACCTGAACAAACTGGCGAGCCTCGCGGAGAACTGCACAGCTGCGGCCGCCGGTCCGGGCCTTCCCGACGACGAATACCACGCCGCGCTTCTGAAAGCCTTGTCGGGCTCTCCCATCAAAAAGCAGATCTGGGACGCCGGCGCGCTCTCCATTTTTGCCAGGGAACGCTTCGCCATACCCGAGGACCTCGAACTTGTGCTTACGCCGCACCTCGGCGAATTCAAGCGCCTCATGGACTACGCTCCCGAGTCCAACGACTTCGCCCGCAAAGAAGCCGCGACTGATCTTTGCGAGGATCTGAACGTCACCGCGCTTCTGAAAGGGCACCATACGGTCATACAAGCCCCTCAGACGCTTTCTACCGTCAATTTGACCGGCAACCCATATCTTTCCACCGCCGGAACGGGAGACCTCCTTACGGGCCTATTAGGGGCCTTCCTGGCCCAGGGGTTGAGCGGAGAGGAATCCGCCATGCTTGCCGCTTACTACCACGGCCTGGCGGCGGACTTTGCGATTCCCTACGGCGGCCGCACCGCCAGCGATTTTTCTGATCACCTGGGCCGCGCCCTCAGCTATGACTTCTGACTTTGACATCATAGTCATCGGCGGCGGCCACGCCGGCATAGAAGCCTCCCATATCTGCGCGAAAATGGGCTTGAAAACGGCCCTTGTCACCATAAGTTTCGAAACGATCGCGCAGATGTCCTGCAACCCCGCCATAGGCGGACTGGGCAAAACGAACCTGGCCTGCGAAGTGGACGCTCTGGGCGGCCTTATGTGTCTGGCCGCCGACAATTCCGGATTGCAGTACCGCGTTCTCAATCTAAGCAAAGGCCCGGCCGTCAGGGCGCTCCGGGCGCAGTCCCAGCGCAGCGCTTACTCCGCCTACATGCAGACGGCCCTCA
>JAEEGH010001362.1_pt1 | contig 71163 bp, 56 predicted proteins | sample 9134181 | NCBI WGS metagenome assembly JAEEGH01 (sample SAMN16246544, study PRJNA631951) | gut metagenome | biome: gut microbiome; feature: rumen; material: DP-attached | host: Bos | place: Iran: Karaj | collected 2018-10 | reverse complement strand
GGTCAAGTCCAAATTCTGGTGTAAATTCAAATCCTGATAAAATCCCAGTTAAGCGGCTTCAAGAAACTGTTTCTGTAAAAGAGCAATTTCCTGAAGTTTTATTTTTACTTCGACAGTTACCTTTTCTGGCGAAGATCTATGAAACATCATTCTTTTTGAAAGAAGCGCATCATTATAATCAATTGCGACAGCTCCCATAAGACGTAGAATTGAAGCTTTGTTTGGAAAGATTCTTATGACATTTGAACGTCTTTTTAATTCGCCATTTAATCTTTCAATGCAATTTGAAGTCCTTAATGCAATTCTCATTTCTTCCGGCAGATTATATACAGTAAGAACATCTTCAAAACCTGTTTCTAAAATATTTACAGAATTTGGCGCAATCTCTCTGTAATCATTTGCGACCTCATTCATTTTTTTTCTCGCACCTTCTGCGGTGCTGTTCTTAAAGATATCTTTCATTTCAATTTCCAGACCAGCTTTCTGTGTTTTTGGCGCTGCATCAAGAATATTTCTTATGAAATGAAACTGGCATCTCTGCCAGGCAGTCCCAGGAAAGACTTGTGTTATCGCGTGTCTGATTGCAAGATGAGCATCTGATGTTACCATTATTGGGTTCTTCAAACCTCTTTTCTTAAGTCCTATCAAAAAGTCAAGCCATGTTTCGTTACTTTCATCATCATAAACATCCAGTCCTATTATTTCTTTACGGCCTTCTTCTGTTATTCCTATCGCAATCATCATAGCTTTTGATACAATTCTGTGATTTTCCCTTGTCTTGAAATAGGTTGCATCGATCATCAGATATGGAAAATCATTGTAATCAAGAGGTCTTGTTTTGAAGGCCTTTACTTCTGCATCAAGAGTTTTACATGCTTCTGATACTGTAGATTTGGAAACCTCCTTGCCGCACAAGGTCTCAATTACATTTGAAACCTTTCGTGTTGAAACTCCATTTACAACCATCTCAACCATTGTTGTTATTAATGCAGCCTCATTTCTTTGATACAATTCAAACAGCATTGTATGGAATGGTTGATTCCTGTGTCTTGGAACTTCAAGTATAATTGTCCCAATTTTTGTTGTTAATTCTCTTTCTCTGGTTCCATTTCTGTAATCTGTCCGGCTTGAGCTTCTTTCATAATTCTCAGCCCTGAGTTGTTCTGCAGATTCTGCAAGAAGTACCTGATTTAAAATCTTTTCCACAAGATGTTTAAAAGCTTTTTCTCGATTACCTGATAAAAGTTCTAGTAATTCTTCCTGGTCTAAAGTAAGATTAAGTTGAGTCATGAAAACATCTCCTTTTTATGTTTAGTTTGGTCACTTAACATTATATCAGGATTTGAGTTCATGACTCTTTTAAATTTACACCATTATATGGACTCTATGATCAAAAAAGAAAAAATACTGTAAATGTCATATAATTATGGAAAAAGTTTAAAATTATATGACAATCAAAATAAAATTAAGCCCCTGTTTTTTAATAACGTCATATAATTTTAATAAATATGCAAATTTATATGACTTTTTGAGTATGACGACCGTCAATTTTTGGAGGGTGGTCAAACACATTTGATATATTAAAACCGTGAGCCGCGGAAGTCCTTCTCCTGCTTATGCAGTGGGTACTTTTCACCGATAGGGACTGCGGACTTCTTTCAAGTATCTTCGAAGAAAACGGAGTAGAAAAAATTTGTGTTTATATAGAACGACCTGTTGAAGGAGGCTTCATTGACGCAACTTGTATCCTTCCTGATTATATCAGGCAGAATAATGGTTTTTCAGATGAAGAAATAAAAGAGTTTCAGGATATTTTAGAAAAAGGCTCTCTTGTAATTTATAAATTTGCCCGACAAGGTGTTTTTTGAAATGCCGCAAATTTTTAGTAATGGTCCTTATGTGGTATAGTTCGATAATAACGAATGAATGTCAACCTCGGACTTGCCCCGGGGATCTAACAAAAAAGGAAGGATTTTGAAAAATCCTTCCTTTTTTTTGTTCCCTACCTATTTTATTTATGACAAATCTTTGCCTGACATTCCTTGTAAATTGCACTTGTTTTTGCAACAACATCAGCTGGAATTTCTTTAATGTTAGGGTCACCGGCAAGGTTGTGGTCTTTAAGCCAGTCGCGAACAAACTGTTTATCGTAGCTTGCAGGACTTCCGCCTACTTCATATTTTGAAGCATCCCAGAAACGTGAAGAGTCTGGAGTAAGAACTTCATCTGCAAGTACAAGGTCACCGTTTTCATCAAGACCGAATTCAAACTTTGTATCTGCAATAATAATTCCATTTTTGTAAGCATGCTCATAGCATTTTTTATAAATTGCAAGGGCAGCTTCTTCAATTTTACTTCCAAGTTCTTCGCCAAGATCATCTTTCATATACTGTAAAGTAACGTTGATATCATGACCTTCTGCAGCTTTTGTAGATGGGGTTACAATAGGCTGCTCTAATTTTTCTGCCTGTTTATATTCTTTTTCAAATTTATGACCAAGGAAGGCTTCTCCCTTTTTATAAGCTTCGTACATTGAACCGAACATATAGCCGCGTACTATAACTTCATAAGGAATCATCTTAAGTTTTTTTACTAAAATTGTACGGCCTTCAAATTCAGGCTTCTGGAATTCTGCAGGCATGTCTTTTAAATCACTTGAAATCATATGATTTTTTACAATGTCTTTAGTATAATCAAACCAGAAATTTGCAAGAGCATTTAATACCTTACCCTTATCTGTTATCATTGTTGGTAAAATTACGTCAAAGGCAGAAATTCTGTCTGTTGTAACAATAACCATACGTCCATCTTCGAGATCATAAACCTCGCGTACTTTACCAGAAATAATTTTTTTCATAACAACCTCGTTCTATGAGCTTTTTTTCTATTATAACGATTTTTATTTTCAATGTCATTAATGTAAAAAATAAAGAAAATCTGAAGATTTATATGTAATTAATCGTTTTATAATATTTATTTAATTGAAAAAGGGAAAATTTCCATATACAATATTATTGTATTTTCAAATAGTTTATTTAAAAGAGGTTTAAATGAGTTTATTTGCTATTTATTTATTGTTTTTCGGACTTTCTACCTTAATTGGTGTTCCCCTTCTTTCTTCTTTCCAGGTAACACAAGTAAAAGGCTCAACCTGGATGGACTGGATTACCGGTATAGGTTCGACTGTCGGTGCGGCAGGCGGAGCTTTTGTTATAATTTCAATTATCGTTTATTTTATGCTTAAGCCCCTTTCTGATTTAATCAAAACTGCAGAAACAAGACTTTTAACTAAAGAAGAAAAGTTAAAGGCCCAGAAAATTCTTCGCCGTATAGATATTATTTCAATTATTACAATTCTTGCAGGTTATTTCTGTGGAAACGGTTCAGTAATTTTAATTAAAACCTTAAAAGGAAAATTAAACTACAATGCAACTGACCTTATAATTGTTTTTACCCTTATCATTTTGTACGCAATTCTTTCCATTTTCTATTCTACAAGATGCTTTAATTCTATGGCAGGAACAAAACTTTCAAAGCTTAGAATCCAGAATACTGACGGAATGAAAACCACCCGTTACACATATTCTCTTTCCCTTATCATTTTAACAATCACCCTTTTAACAGCCTGGCATCTGCTTTGTTCCGGATACAGTGCTGTAAGACACGGCTGGTCAATTCAATTATTCTTAAGAAAAGCAATTTATGCTTTGTTCTTAAGTCTTGTAATTACCCTGCCCCTTTCTATTCTGGTTTTAAAACAGCTTAGACAACGTTTTGCCATTACAGTTGAACAGATTAATGCCCTTCGCAAAAAAGGTGATCTTGTTACCCGTCTTGATATTGGAACTTTTGATGACTTTGGAAACATCATGACTGCCATGAATAAGCTGATGGATTTTCTGAAGGATTCTCTTTCTACCTTAAAAAATGAATCCTACTCGGTCGGTGATTCTGCAAATGAACTTTTAAATATTACAGACAACACTTCTACCAACATGAACATGATTCTTTCCCGTTTTGAACAGATGCAGAAACAAAATCAGGATAAAGACATTGTTCTGGATTCTGCAAAAAACAATATTTACAAATTAAATGAAGATGCAGCAAAAGTCAGTCTTAGTATGCAGGAACAGGCCGCTGCAGAAGAACAGAATGCAGAAGAAATTTCTCTTATGGTTCAAAATACCGAACAGATTAATGAACTTATCAAGCAGGCAAGAGACTTATCAAAGAACCTTTCTGAATCCTCAGAGGAAGGTTCTTCTGAAGTTCAAAAAACTGAGCTTGTAATTAATCAGGTTAGCGAAAAATCAAAGATGATGTCTGAAGTAATTCAGGTAATTGAACAGGTTGCATCACAAACTAACCTTCTTGCCATGAATGCGGCAATTGAAGCAGCCCATGCCGGAGAATCTGGAAAAGGTTTCTCTGTAGTTGCAGACGAAATCAGAAAGCTTGCAGAAAATACCCAGCAGCAGGCAAAAAATATCAAGGATTTAATTACAGAAATTACGGCCGCAATTCAGAATGGTTCTTCCAACATGCAGGATACAAAAACAATGTTCTACAAGATTCAGCAGGAGATTGGAAGGCAGACTGACGTTGTAGAAAACATTGCTTCAACTATGGAAGTTCAGTCTTCCAGCGCCCAGGAAATTCTTACTACAACAAATAAAATTTCTAAGAATATCCAGAATGTAAACGAACTTATAAAAAATCAGGCAAAATATACAGAAGATATTACTAACGGTATTAAAGATGTTGTAAATCTTTCAGGCCAGATTGATTCTTCAATGAATGCTTCCCTTGATATTCTTAAGGATTTCTCTTCTTCAATCGAAGTTATCAATCAGAAGGCTGTAAACAATCAGACTTCTGTTCAGACAATTAATGATGAGCTTGGAAAATTCGAAATGTAGAAAAATAAGAAAATGCGGGAAAACTAAAATTTTCCTGCAAAATTAATGCCATAGCGCTTGCAAAGAATATCGTATTCTTTGTTTTCTAAAAGGCCTGTTACATAAAGCGAAGCAGTCTGCTTTTCTTTTATGCTTACAGGCTTTTCTTTTTTAAAAACTTCCAGGGCATGCCTTACAACCCCGTCTACAGAATCTACAACTTTAATATCTTTACCACAGGCCTTTTCAAAAACATCCTTTATATTTAAGAAATGAGTACAGCCCAGAATTATTACATCACAGTTTTCTTTTCTAAAAAAATCCATGGCAGGTTTTACAGCAGAAAGTAAATCATCAAAAGATGCTGTAAAGGCATTATGTTCTATATAAGAAACCAGAGCGGCATCTCCCCTCAAAACAAGCTCGCAGTCTTTAGCAAAAAGTTCCTTTAATTCATGATTATAAGGATTGCGGCAGGTTGATTCTGTTGCAATAAGTCCTATACGGCGGTTTTTAGAAACTGCGGCTGCCAGTTTTATAGCAGGAACGGTTCCAACAAATGAAGTATCCGGAAAAGTCTGCCGCATAACCTCAAGAGCATTTACAGAAATTGTATTACAGGCAAAAACAATTACGGAAGGATTAAATTTCTTAATTATCTTAGAAACAAGCTTTTCTGCACAGGACACTATTTCTTCATGACTTTTAGTTCCATAAGGAAAGTTTGCTGTATCTGCAACATAAAGAGAGGAAACTGAACTATCTTTTTTTAAAAGTTCAGTCATATATGGAATGCCACCAACGCCGGAATCAATAAAACAAAAATCAGTCATAACAAGTCACCAGAGCAGAAGTATTATTGGCCAAAAAGCGCATTAAAGGAAGCCCTTGCCGCTTCTGCCTTATCATTTAACGATGATAAATTATCTGCCGAAAGAAAGTCCTTTTTTACAGTAAAATATGAACAGAAATTGCTTCTTTCTTTATCGCTGTTAAATTCTGCAGAAGATTCTTTACAATCATTATGCAAACCGCTTTCATAAAAATTGCAGTTTTTACATACATGTAAATCAGCATGACAAAGAGGACATTCATCTGCTCTTTCAACTTTTTCTACTTTAATTTCTTTATGACATTTCCAGCAAATCATATAGTGATTTTACAACTTTTAGGATATAATGTTAATTGACTTTTGGGGGTATTAAAATTTTTATTCAAAATAAGTGCCTTGTAAATTACTGTAAAAACAATGCTCTTTCAACTTTTGATCAGAATGGTAATCTTACAGAAGATAAATCCTACTGTCTGGAGCATATACCGGATCCCGGTTTAATAAAGGAACAGATTTACAACTATATTGCTAACAACGATAAAATCGTAGGCTTAAATGCCTGCGGAATGAACTTTCTGGATATAAATCTTTCAAACAAGCAGTTTTTTGGTTGTAATTTTTCTCACTGTACTTTTACAAACATTCATTCAGATAATACAACCTTAAAAATGTGCATTTTTGATTACACGGTTTTTTACGACTGTAATCTTATAAACAATCATTCCTTATTTACCTCTTATTCCCAGTGCACCTTTACTCATACCCTTTTTACCTCCAGCGATATGATTCAAAGTAATTTTAACTGCATAAAGGCCTACCAGTCCTCTTTTGATAATTCGGACCTTTACAATTCCCGTTTTATAAAGGCAACTCTGGTCGATACCTCTTTCAGAAACTGCAACCTTAAAAAATCTAATTTTATTGATTCAAAAAGAGTAAATGTTTCCTTCAAAATGTCTAATACCCGCGAAGCTGTTTTCTACACACTGGGCTCAGGACTGGAAACCGGAATGGATCCAAACAACCAGGCTCTTTCAAACTCTGATTATAGCGGAGGAGCCTTATGAAAATTTACTTCCACCTCAACATTGAAGGTTTTTCAAACTGCTATGTTGTTGTAAACGAAAAAACTAATGAAGCAATAATCATAGACCCTGGAAAAATTACCAGTGAACTTATTTCGCAGATAGAAGATAATCATCTTAAGCTTACGGCAATTCTTGTTACTCACAATCACGGAAGCCATGTACACGGATTAAAAACCCTGCAGAAAATCTACACACCAAAAATTTATGCTGCAGACTGGGAAGTTGCTAAAAATGATACAACTGTCCTTTCCGGAGATGGTAAAATCCGTATAGCAAGAATGATTGTACGTTATATGACTGTCCCTGGCCACACCACAGACTCTGTAGTTTATGGAATTGGAAATGTTTTATTTACAGGAGATGTTCTGACAGCCGGGGCTTACGGCAGCACCAACTCAAGTTATTCTGACTATATTTTAAAACTCAATGTTCAGACAAAAATATTTTCACAGCAGGATGGAACCATCTTAATGCCGGGCCATGGACCTCCAACAACCCTGGAGGCCATAAAGGAACACTTAGATTCCTAGTTTCGGCTTACCAGGCAGATATTTCCGGCAATAATTCCATATTTATCAAAAACAAAGGAATTAAGGGCATTGGAAATATCTTCAAAACCTCTGCCTTCTGTATTGCGGATATAAGCGGCAAGCTCCGGAGTAAATTTTATTACGCTTTCCCAGTTTGCCTTTTTAACAAAATTTTCTGCAACGACAGAGGTTCTCTGTTCCATAATATAAGCCATAAATTCATTGTACATAAGATAATCATCATTTGTATCATAGCCAAGGCTTGGCTGAGACCTGAAATAATCTATTAAAAAATCTTTTGTATTCTGGTCGCAGGTATGGAAAACTGCAGTAACGTAATTTCTGAATTCTTCATCGCGGAAAAACTGCATATGCCAGCCTTCATGACTAAAAAGATTCTGACGACTCCACTCCTTAGTCTCCCTTGAAATGGAAACAAGACCGCCATCATTAGCCTTAACATATTTTCCGTTTGCAGTAAAAAGTCCGTTATAAATAAGAATTTCTTTTAAGAGCATTTCATAATAATTCAGCTTTACATTCTTATCTAAGGCAGTGTTAAAGAATCTGGCAAGATCTTCTGCCTTATAATCGTGGGCATTGTAGCCGTGCTTTCCTTCAAGTTCTTCATCAGATAAAATACGGCCTTTATAGCCTGCCTTTTCTACGAAGAAAGCAAGGCGGGTAAAGAATTTACTCTGAATATCAAGAGTTTTTGTATCAAAAAAGAGGATTTTTGGATATCTGTCCCATTCATATAATTCATAATCGTCGCAGCGCCAGTTATCCATCTTATAATTCAATATAAGACCAGGATCTGTTTTTACAGGAGAAAGCACATAGCCCTTATTTGCTTCTGTATTTTCAACGTAATTAAGAGTAAGAGATTTGATTATACTGCTGTTTGTACTTATTTCCATACGGCTGAAGGGAGCTTTAAGGGCTGCAGATGGAATAAGGATTTCTTCTGCGGCTTTTGTATTTTTTATGGAGATTCTTTCGCCGCCAAAATTACATTCTGCATACATGCCTTTTTCTAAGGTAGATAATAATTCCTGCTCGCGGGAAAGCTTTACTTTATAAAGCGGCATGGAAGCACTTGAAGAATTTCTTGTTGGAAATACCATGGCCGCTCCCGTAAAATCAAAAGAGGAATTTGTAAAATCTATTTTTCCGCCGTTGTAAGGAAAGCCGTAAAAAGGAATTTCACCTGATAGGTCAAAGCCGACAGGGGATGGAAGAAGAGCTGCCTTACTTATGTAAGTTCTTACAGAAGCTCTTATAAAAAAGCCCTTTGGAATTATTTCGCCAGTCTTCTCACTCTTTTGTAAAGAAAGTGAAAGATCATAAACAGAAAGATCCTTTCTCTGATCAGCCTGCACAACAATTCTTTTTACATTCGGATAAACTTTTTTTAAGAATTTTCCTTTTTCTGAAAAATCATTTTCATAAAGATAGCCGAACTCAAAAGGAAGGTCATTTTCGCCATCGAGAAGAAGGCATTGTCTGGTGGTTGGACTTGTATTTATTCTGAGTTTTAATGCGGCAGTTCCGTTTTCTTTATAAACTCTTTCAAAATCTTCAAGACTTTCTTTTGTAAACTTAAAGAAAGCATAGCCATCTTCCTTTACGCAGGCTTTTTTTGCCATAGAATTTAAGGCAATTAAAGCATGAGCCTTTGGAGAAGCCTGTTCATAAGTATATAGTTTTAATTTAGAATGATTATTCAGCGAAAAAATTAATGAAAATAAAATAAGAAGCAGAAAAAATAAAATGCAGATTACAAAAATAAGACTTTTATATATATTGTTTAAGCTTTTATACCACTCTTTAATATTCATAATGCTTAAATAGTATATTTTTTTTCAAAAAAAAACTACACTTACTATATGGTAATAGTATTAAACCCTAATGACCTGATAAAAATCAAAGAGCTTCAAAATAAATATATTCTGAATTTTAAGGATTACACACTTTGTAAGAGTTTTCCTCTCTGGATTCCCTTCGAGCTTCCTTTAAGTCTTTCCACAAAATCCTTAAAGGAGCTTTCAAAAGAAATTAATAAAATCACAATAGACTCTCCCCTCCTGGACAAAAATCTTTCTAAAATTATATGTCCTGTAAAAATCAGCTGCCAGAAAAAAGAAATTAAAAGTTATCTTCCTTTTATAGAAATCATTGCAAAGGATTCTTCCTTTAAAAAAGAAGCAGAAAAAATTTTAAAAAAAATAAAGGCAGAAAAGCAGGACTTTCCTATGGAAATTTCTGTTTTCCGCCTTGGACTTAATAAAGAATTAAGCTCTAACAGTTTTAGTCTTGAAGACTCTGTCTGGGTAAAGCTTAAGCTTATTTCATAACGTTTACGCCGCGCTCAAGTACTGTAAGACCTGTTTTTACATATTCAAGAATTCCGTATGGCTCAAGCAGGCGAAGTAAACTTTCAATTTTTTCTTCAGAACCTGTAATTTCAATAATCATAGATTCTGTAGAAACATCAACAATTCTTGCCTTGTAAATATCTGTAGTTTCAATAATTGTACCGCGGTTACTGGCCTGAGCTTTTACTTTTATTAAAGCCATTTCTCTTTCTACAGAAGTTTTTTCTTCACACTTCATAATGGAAATAACTTCAACAAGTTTTGCAAGCTGCTTTTGAATCTGATCAAGAATCTGTTCATCGCCCCTTACAACAATTGTCATACGACTCTGTAAAGGATTATTTGTTTCACAGACTGTAAGAGAATCAATATTATAACCACGTCGGCTAAAAAGACCTGCTACACGACTAAGAACACCAGTCTTATTTTCAACAAGTACACTTAAAACGTATTTTTCCATATTATTTCCTATTTTTTTTAACAAGATATACAGGATGCAAAAGATAATATAAACATCCTGTTCATCTTGTTCATCTTGTTCCTAACTATTTCTACTGTTCTGGGTTAAAGCTTACAGTTCGCAGAATATCTCCGAATACACCGGCAGCAGTAACTCCGGCTCCGGCACCGTATCCGCGTACAGTCAAAGGAATTGGCTGATATCTTTCTGTATAGAATACAAAGGCATTTTCACCACCTTTTACACTGTACAAAGGATCATCCTGGCCTACTTCCATCATACCAACGCTAACCTTTCCGTCTTTGATTGTAGCACCCATGCGGAGAACCTTACCCTTCTTTTTAAGGTCTGCAATCTTCTTTGCAAAGTAATCATCAACTTCAGGAAGCTTCTTTAAGAACTCTTCAACACTTCCGCTTGAATCAAAGGAATCCGGGAATACCTTGAACATCTGAATGTCAGAAAGTTCAATATCATAACCAGATTCGCGGGCAATAATAAGTCCCTTGCGGGCAACGTCCATTCCGTTTAAGTCATCACGTGGATCAGGCTCAGTGTAGCGGAGTTCTTTTGCTTCAAGAACAGCCTTGCTGAATGGAACTCCTTCGTCGAGTTTTCCAAAAATGTATGAAAGAGAACCAGACATAATTCCGTTAAAGCTTGTAAGCTTGTCTCCGGATTTATAAAGGTTCTGCAGAGTATCAATAATAGGAAGCCCTGCACCAACGTTTGTTTCGTAAAGGAAGCGGCGGTGCATCTTGTTTGCAGTACGGCGAAGTTCTTTATAGAAATTAATATCCATAGAGTTTGCACGTTTATTTGGTGTTGCAATGCTCATACCTGCATTTAAGATATCAAGGTAGCGCTCTGGTAAATCGTAAGAAGCAGTACAATCTACGAATACAGGATTAAGAGGCTTTTTCTCGCGTACAAATTTGATGATATCATCAACATTCTGATTTGAATTGAATGGGAAATCAGGCTTTTTCATCTGCTCGCGCCAGTTTGAAAGGTCAAGGCCGTCTTCATTCAAAAGCATACCATCAATTGTAGTAATACAGAGAACTTTAATATCAACATTTTCTTTGAGCAGTTTTTCTCTCTGGTCGCGGATCTGGTCAATCATAGTTCCACCAATTGTTCCGGCACCAAAGGCAAATACTTCAATTGTCTGAGCTGTATGGAAGAAGAACTGATGAACAGCTTTCACGGCTGTATCTGCAAACTCATTAAGAATAACTGCAGAAATACAGCGTTCAGAAGACCCCTGAGCAATTGCAAGAATATTGATATCCTGACTTGAAAGTGCATTAAGGAATTTTCCTGCAACACCGCGGTTAGCAATCATACCGTCACCTACAACGCTTACAATAGCGCAGTCCTTGCGAACATCAATTGCATCAATCAGTTTTTCGCGGATTTCGAGCTCAAATTTTGCTTCAAGAGCATCCTTTACAATATCAGCCTCATTGTCTTTTACACAGAAAGAAATTGTATATTCAGAAGAAGACTGGGTAATCAAAAGAATTGAGCTGCCTGCTGCAGATACGGCAGAGAATATTTTACTTGCCATACCGGTGCGGCCACGCATAAGAGAACCACCTACACTGATCATGCTCACATGTTTAAGAGAAGAGATACCACAGATACTAGACTTGCCGCGGCTTTCAAAAGGGCCCTTTCCAATGCGGGTACCGCGGGCAGAAGGATTATGGCTGTTTAAGCTCCAGGCTTCAATTCCCTTTGCCTGAAGAGGAGCAATTGTTTTTGGATGAAGAACTTTTGAACCAAAGAAGGAAAGTTCCATAGCTTCTTCGTAAGACATATCATCAACAAGAATTGCATCTTTTACAACGCGAGGATCAGCTGTGTAAACACCGTCAACATCTGTCCAGAACTCAACTCTTTTGGCACGTAAAGAAGCACCAATAATTGCAGCAGAGAAATCAGAACCGTTTCGTCCAAGAAGTCCCATAACCGGCTTACTGCCGCTTCCACCATTCCAGGTACAGATAAAGCCAGGGAACAAAAGGATTTTTGTCTGAGAAGGACTTGCTCCGTCACGGAAAGGAGCACAGGCTTCGTTACAGGCAGAATAGTCAGCCTCGCCTTCTTTCTGTTTTCCTGTTGTAAATACAAATTTGCGTGAGTCAAGGAAGATTACGCTCTGTTTTTTTGCAAGTAAAACATTTTCCATAATTGGGGCAGAAAGGAGTTCTCCCATTCCCATAATACGGCAGTGAACTGTATCAGGACATTCACCAAAAGAAACACAACCGGCAAGAAGTTTTTCCAGTTCCACAAAATTTGGTTCAATTTTTGCCATTGTTTTTTCAGCATCAAAACCAGGGAGCTTAGACTGAAGTTCCAGACAAATTTCGTTATGGGTATTGCGAAGGTCTGTAACATAATTAGTTCCTGCAATTCCAGAAATACAGGCATCAATTGCGGCCTGTAAAGTATTAGAAACCCCTGCTGCAGCGCTTACAACAACACTAAGTCTGTCTTCTTTAGCACGATTTAAAATGATATCTGCTGAAGCCAAAATACGTCTGGCATTTGCCATTGACGTTCCACCAAATTTTAATGTAATCATAAAAAAAACCACCTTGCCAAAATCCGCAGTTTCCCCAAAATTCTGGGCGAGTTCATCATAATCCCCCTTGAAAAACTAATGCTGGCCTGCAAAAAGGGATGCTGACAAATCGGAAATCAGCTGAAATATAAAATTATATTCTTATATTACTACATTTTAATAGAGATGTTCAAATGAAATCTTTTATTTTATTGAAGGGCTATTTTATTGTGTCCCGCAGGTCCTTCAAAAGAAGAATCTTTAAGCCCCTTTTTTTGATTTTTGCTTCAACTTCTTTCTGAGGCATATCATTAAAGACTACAGAACCTGCAGAAGTCAGATGTTCATAAACTGTACCGCCGTTATCATAGATCTTCTTAACAAGTTCAAAAGCAAAATCAAGATCTTTATAAACACTTTTATCTAATTCAAAGTTCTGACCCAGCAGGCTCTTAAAATGTGGTTTTGGAGATTTTTTTCCGTAGAGTCTTGCAATTTTTTCTTTCATCTCTTTTCTGTAAGCTCTTTCTTCTGCGGCTTCCAGAATCTGTTCGTTAGAAATAAAATCATCCTTACATTCTTTAGAAGTTAAAATCTCTTCTACAGTCAGGCCGCTTTTTTTACATTCGGCCTTCAGGCAGAGCATAGTCATCATTGCATCATCTACAGATTTGTGACTTTCATACTTTGAAAGGTTAACTCCAAACTCTCCTGCCCATTCGGTAAGCTTCTGTTTTTTACCGTATTTTTTTTCGAGATAACGCTCCAAATCAAAAGCTCTAAACTGAATATAATTCTGATTATAACGTTCACAGGCTGAATTTACGAAAGACAGGTCATTGCCTACTGCAAAGCCTGCAATATAACGGTTTCCAGTAGTAAAAAGTTTTTTTATATCTTTATAATAGCTTTCAAAGTTTGGCTTCGTTCTAAAATAATCCTTTGAATAAGCAAGCTTGATTCCACCCTTTCCGCTAAAAAGATACCAGTCAAACTCACATTCCGGATTCATTACAACATCTTCACTTTCAATAACGTTTAATTCATCATCACAAATAACATATCCAAGAGAACAGATTTTTCCAATTCCGTCAAAAGTATTTGCACATTCACAGTCAAAAAAGACAAAAGTTTTATGATTCATAAAATGATTATATCAATAAATCCGAGTCTGGGGGAAGAGCAAAAAAATGACTGATTTTTGGCTTTTTTGCGCGGCATAATGTGAACTTTATGCGCGGAATAATGTGTGCTTAATACGCGGAAGAATGTGTGCTTAATGCGCGGAATAAATCTACTAATTTAATAGGTATTTTACTTCTTTCTGTTGTCGCCCTTCTTATTTTTCAGTATATTATAGTTATGTTATTAGAAGTACAAAACTTAAATGCAGGTCTTGAGGACGGAAAACAAATTCTCAATGATCTTAATATAAAAATTGGAAGCGGTGAAATTCACGCTCTTATGGGACCAAACGGAGCCGGAAAATCATCTCTTGGTAATACTCTTATGGGAAATCCTGTTTATCAGATTAAAGGTGGAAAAATCCTCTTTAAAGACACTGATATTACAGAATACTCAACAGATAAAAGAGCCAGACTTGGAATGTTTATGAGTTTTCAAAGTCCTCTTGAAGTTCCAGGCATCAGTCTTGAAGCCTTTATTCGCGCAAGTATTCAGCAGAAAACCGGAGAACATGTAAAGCTCTTCCAGTTCCAGAAAGAACTTAAACGCTGTATGGAACTTCTGGATATGAATCCTGAATATGCAAAAAGAGATTTGAATGTAGGTTTTTCTGGAGGAGAACGCAAGAAGGCAGAAATTCTTCAGCTTTTAATGCTTAAACCTGATTTTGCCATTCTGGATGAAACAGATTCTGGTCTTGACGTTGATGCTGTCCGCTTTGTTGCAAAAGGAATTGCCGAATACAGAAAGATGACAAACGGCTCCCTTTTAATCATCACTCATACAACTAAAATTCTTGAAGGTCTTCCTATTGATTACACTCATGTTTTAGTTAAGGGACACATTGTAAAAACTGGTGATGGAGAATTATTCCACCAGATTAACGAAAAAGGTTTTGAAGAGTTCGTAAAATAATTATGGAAGATAAAGCACAAATTGATGATATAAACCGTGAATTTTATGATTTCCGCTACGAAGAATCTGAAAAAGATTTTTACCGTATTGAAAGCGGTTTGACAGCTGAAATCGTTTCAAAAATCAGTGAAGAAAAAGGCGATCCGGAATGGATGAAAGACTTCCGTTTGAAATCGCTTGAAATTTATAATCAGCTTAAGGTTCCAAAATGGGGACCTTCCATCGACGATCTTCACGTAGAAAATATTGCAACTTACGTTCGCCCAAAAACTCAGATGAGCGGCAATTGGGAAGATGTTCCCCAGGATATTAAAGACACTTTTGAAAAGCTTGGTATTCCTGAAGCGGAAAGAAAATCTCTTGCCGGTGTTGGAGCCCAGTATGATTCTGAGCTGGTTTACCACAATGTTCAGGATGAAGTTGCTAAACAGGGTGTAATTTACCTTGGCTTTGAAGAAGCCTTAAAATCAAAAGAATGGGGTCCAATGGTAAAAGAATACTTTATGACCCTTATTACCCCACGCGACCATAAATTCGCAGCCCTTCATGGAGCTGTCTGGTCAGGAGGTTCTTTTGTTTATGTTCCTAAAGGCGTTCACCTTTCCTTTCCTCTTCAGTCATATTTCCGTCTGAACGCAAAAGGTGCCGGACAATTTGAACACACACTTATTATTGTAGACGAAGGTGCTGACCTTCACTTTATTGAAGGTTGTTCCGCACCAAAATATAACGAAGCAAACTTACACGCAGGAGCCGTAGAACTCTTTGTAAAAAAAGGTGCCCACCTGCGATATTCAACCATAGAAAACTGGTCTAAGAACATGTATAACCTGAATACAAAAAGAGCCAGGGTTGAAGAAGGCGGCAGCATTGAATGGGTTTCAGGTTCTTTTGGTTCTCATATTTCTTACCTCTATCCGGAAAGTGATCTTGTTGGAAGGGGGGCAAAATCTGAGTTTACGGGAATTACTTTTGCAGGCAATGGTCAGCAGCTTGATACCGGAGCAAAAATGGTACATCTTGCACCAGACACCAGCAGCCTTATTTCTACTAAGTCAATTTCTAAAGGCGGCGGCGTTTCAATTTACCGCTCTGCAGTTTACATTGACAAAAATGCAAAAGGAAGTAAAACCTCTGTTTCCTGCGAAAGCCTTATGCTGGACAGCGAAAGCCGCAGTGATACCATTCCTGCAATGGTTATAAAAACAGATGAATGCGATGTTGGACACGAAGCAAAAATCGGACGTATTTCAAATGATGCAATTTTCTACCTTATGAGCCGGGGAATTCCCGAGGACGAAGCCCGCAGCATGATTGTAAGCGGCTTTGCAAATCCTGTAAGCAAGGAATTACCACTTGAGTATGCGGTAGAAATGAACAATTTGATCCGCCTTGAGATGAAAGGTTCAATGTAGCAAACTCGTTAAAAAAATTGCGAAAGCAATTTTTAGAGTTTTCCTACTTATTGTTTTTGGAGTAATTTATGGAAGAAAAAATAGATATCAACCCAATTCCTTACCTTACCTGGACCTGGCTTAAAATAAATAAAGACAGCGTTTCATACGATTTTTCGCTTTCAGAAAATCAGGGCCTGGAAACACAAATACCTGAAGGTATAAAAATAAACAGCGGAAAGACAGTTACAACTTCTCTTTCAGAACCGGAATATTCAATTGGTCAGGCTGCAGTAAAATTAATTTCAGATGCAGCCACAGAAGGAAAAATTTACACAATAGAAAAAAGCTGCGAAAAGCCTCTTATTATAAGATTAGACATGGACAAGAACTCTGCAAGTCATCAGATAATTCATGTAAAAGAAGGCTGCTCTGCAAATGTAATCATTCTTTACCAGGGAGGCTCTGACAAAAAGACAAGTCTTTCTGGAGTTCTTACAAAGGTTTATGCCGAAGAAGGTTCAAAGCTCCATATCAGTAAAGTTCAGCTTTGTGCTAAAGGGGTAAATCAAATTGATGACACTGCTGTAGTTTGCGCTGACTCTGCAAAAGTAAGTCTTACCCAGATAGAACTTGGCGCCTCCCACGTTGATGCAGGCTTTAATGCAAGTCTTCAGGGCTATAAGTCATCTTTTTATTCTGACACAGCCTATATCTGCCAGAATAATCAGTATCTGGATATGAATCAGATTGTAATTCATAAGGGAAAGAAAACTGTCTGCAATATGAAAACTCACGGAACTGCAAAAGATGACGCTACAAAAACTTATCGCGGAACAATTGACATGAGAAAGGGATGCTCAGCTTCTAAAGGCAATGAAATTGAAACTACCCTTCTTCTTTCGCCAAAAGCCATTGTAAAAGCAGCTCCTATTATTCTTTGTGGAGAAGAAGATATTTCTGCAGAACATGGTTCAACAATCGGAAAACTTTCAAACGAAATGCTTTTCTACATGAACAGCCGTGGAATAGACCAGAAGACAGCTGAAAAATTACTCACCAGGGCAAAGATTACAGCTGCTGCTGCAGGCATTGAGGATGAGAGTATTCAGGAAGAAATTAATTCATATTTAGAAAACTTATAATTAATTTATTTTAGATAACTAATGAGGTTAGCACCATGGAAAATAAATACCGTAAAGATTTCCCTTTTTTTAAGGCAATAGATGAACACTCATCAGAAGAAAATAAAGATTTAGTATACTTTGATACAGCCGCTACAGCACAAAGACCTTTTATTGTCCTTAATGCTATGACACATTTTTACGCTACCGAAAACGCTAACCCCTTAAGAGGTCTTTATTCCCTAAGTGAAAGAGCCACAATGGCTTACGAAAATGCCCGCGAAACAGTTGCCAGATTCATAAATGCAAATGAAGCTGCAGAAATTGTTTTTACCCGCAATTCTTCCGAAAGCTTAAACCTTGTAGCTTACAGCTGGGGCCTTAATAAACTTAAAGAAGGTGACGAAATCTGTGTTTCAATTATGGAACATCATTCAAATATAGTTCCATGGCAGATGGTAGCTCAAAAAACCGGTGCAAAACTTGTTTTTCTTGAATGTGATAAAGAAAGCGGAATTATAAGCGACAAAGAAATTGAAGCAAAAATCACTAACCGCACTAAAATTGTATCAATAGTACATGTAAGTAATGTACTTGGAGTTACAAATCCTGTTAAAAAAATAGGACAGGCAGCACATGCAGTCGGAGCAATTTTTATAGTTGATGGAGCTCAATCTGCCCCTCATATGAAGGTAGATGTTCAGGACATTAATGCAGATTTCTTTGCAATAAGCGCCCACAAACTTTGCGGTCCTATGGGGGTTGGTGCCCTTTATGGAAAACGTGCCTTACTCGAAGAAATGGATCCTTTCCTCCGCGGTGGTGAAATGATTGAATATGTAACTCGCGAAAAAGCTACCTGGGCTGAAGTTCCACACAAGTTTGAAGCAGGAACTGTAAGTGCAGGCGATGCAGTTGGAATGGCTGCTGCAATCCGCTATATTCAGTCAATTGGTCTGGAAAATATTGAAAATCATGATAAAGTACTTGCAAGCCGTCTTATGAATGGCATGAAAAATATTCCTCATATAAATTTTGTAGGTCCAGAAGATCCTTTAAAGAGAGGTGGAATAGTAACATTTACAATTGACGGCGTTCATCCTCATGATATTGCTACCCTTCTTTCTGATGAACATATAGCAATAAGGGCCGGACACCATTGTGCCCAGCCCCTGGGTCAGTATCTTGGAATCCAGTCCAGCGCACGTGCCAGTCTTTATTTTTATAACACCGAGGAAGAAGTTGACTTCTTCCTGGAAAAACTGGCTAAAGTCCGCAGCTGGTCTGGTTATAAAGATTAATTATTCATCTATCCAGATAGCATAGAAGTCTGAATCAGTTTTATTATAGTAGTCTGATACTTTATATCCAACATCTCTTTTTACACCAGATTTTTCGTTGTCTTTTGTACACCAGCATTTAAACTTTTTACCTTCTGGTGGAGTAAACATGTTCTCAATCAGCATATAATCATATCCCTGTTCAGCATAGTCTACATATACCTCTTCACTGCCTTCGTAATTATAGTGATAAGTATACTTTACAGGATTAAGCCAGATTGCTAAAAGAGGTTTACTGTTATCATAAATCACACGACTATCGCTTGGAATATAGTTTGTTGATTCATTTTTATTTGTAGACCAGCCCCAGAAATGATACTTACTTTCAGAACGGTCCCATTCTTCTGGTAATGGAATGGAATTTAAATGGCAGCCATATGGAACTGTTATATTTTTTGATTCCGGTTCAGCCCCATCAAAGTTAGCCTGCAAAGTAATGGTGATTGGAGATCTCCATTGTGCATATAAATCAAAAGTACCGGTAAAATTATCAGTAGTATAATCAAAATATTTACCAATTTCATATTTTACATTAGTAGAAGTAGTTTCTGTGGTTACATTTTTGGTACCATTTGCACCAAAACACCAGAAACCTTTTCCCTCAGGAGCTGTAAACTGATCAACAATTTCCTGAGTAATATAAAGTTTTTCACCAATTTTAATTGTATAAGGAATAACCTTCTCTTTAGAACCATTTCCTGCATAGTTAGAAATTAAATTTACATGCTGAAATTTAAACCAGGTTGCATATACTTCATAATCACCTTCATTATAATCGCTGAAAGTATAGCGGGAAACCCTTCTGGAATATAAATTATTATATGTTGCATCTTTTACCGATGCCCATCCTGCAAAGTAATAGTCCTCTGGAGCTTCAAAAGGACAATCTTCTCTTGTATAAAATTCATATCCTTCTGGATGCTGGTCAGAAACCTGACTCTGAGGTCCAGTCTTATAATTACTGTGGTAAATAATAGTTCTGGCTTTTGCCCAAACAGCATAATAATCAGTATCTGCCGTAAGCCTTACTTTATCACCGGCTTTTTTAGGAGAATATGTTGAGGTTGGACTTGTTGTATAGCCCATTAAGAAATAACCTGTACGGCTAAATACAATATCTTCTAATTCTGTTTCTTTATCATATGGTACAACCTGAGTTTTATCTTCTTCTTCTGAGCCATCATAGTTTGCATGAAAGGTAATTACAGGATCCTTCTTCCAGACTGCATAATAAACAGTATCGTCTTCAGGCTGATAAGTGTATGGAGCAAAAGACCCACTGGTTGAATCAGGATCTTTTGACCAGCCTGCAAAGCCATAACCATCCCTTATCCAGCTGCATTCAGGGAATGTATTTTTTTCCTGATAATTTGTTGTTACAATAATATCTTCATATTCTGAACCTTCAAAATTTGCCTTAAAGGTAATTACAGGCTTTTCTGTGTGCCACATAGCATAATACGACATATCTTCAGAACTTGAATTAGTCGTTTTCTGATATAAGGCAGAATATGTCGATACAGTTTTATCGCTGCGGTTTCTTACTTCCTTCCAGCCTTCAAAAACCTTTCCTTCCCTTGTAAATACTTCGGGAGCAAGACCAATATCATATCCTGCATACCCTGAAGAAGCCTTTAAATAAGGAATAACAATTTTTTCTTCATCTTCAAGCTCTGCTTTTTCATCATTTTTATAATATGTGTAATGAATTAAATTAACAAAATCAGCTTCTTTCCATACCGCGTATAAAGAAGAATCATGCATAAAAGAATCAGATTCGGCTCCGTGGTAAGTAATATTTGACCTGATGGAAGATGTATCTTCTGTTGTTGACCAGCCTACCAGTTCATAGCCCTCTCTTTTAAACAAATCTGGCTCAAAAATTTTAAATTTTGCATACTTTGATTTAAAATCACTTCTTGCAAATTCAATTTTGACAGGCTGGTCCTCTGCACCTTCATAATTTGGATAAAAAGTTAAAGTATAGGCAGCTTCTTTCTGCCAGATACAGTAGTAGTGTAAAGTTTCTTTTTCAAACATCCAGCTACGAGCAGGCTGAATATAGTTTCCGGAAAGTAAGCCAGGGTTTGCGTCAGGCTTTTCTGACCAGCCTTCAATTCTGTAACCATCTCTGACAAATATATCATCAGCTAAATAGTGTACATTTAAATCGTTATATGAAAAATAAAGGGTTATAGTTTCGTCTTCTTCTGTATTTGAATGAAGGATTACAGTTCCTGTATTAGAAGCATTAATCCATAAAGCATAAAGATTTAAATTACTGTTAATTGAAACTGTGGCCTTATCAACATAGTCAGCATTTGTATGTTCTGTATCAGTCAGCCATCCTGCAAAAGTATAACCTTCATTTGTAAAAGAATTTGCCCTTAGATTTACACTGGTATTTTTTTCTGCATACTGAATTACATTTTCGCTATCGTCTTCACTTGTATTTGACCAGAAAATAATTTTTACAGTATTTTCTTCAGACTGCCATACTGCATACAAATCAAGATCATTTTTTATTGCAATACTTGTTTCATCTGCATATTTTACCTGTTCAGAATCTTCCGACAAAGACCAGCCTAAGAATATAAATCCTTCATACTCAAAAGTATTTTTTCTTAGTTTAGAAGAAACGCCATACTCAAGTTCCTGAGTCTCAACTTCATCACATCCATTATTTGCATGGAAGGTTACAGTAAATTTAGGATTTCCAGGATCCTCTGTATTAGGACCACAGGAAATAAAAATTCCAACAAGAATACTTAAAGTTAAAATCTGTGTAATTTTAAATATACTTTTCATATTTATCTCCTTAATAATCAATAAATAACATAAAATTATTCTTTGTACAAGGTGAAATATTTTCGTTAAAATAAGTTTAATTTTTTCCTACTTTAATTTCTGCTTTTTATTTAGTATATTTATTATATGGAAACAAAAGAATTATATAGAGAAATCTTAAACGAACATAACATAAATCCAAGTCATAAAAATAATATGGATTCCCCAACCTTCTGTCTTGAAGGCGTAAACCCTTCCTGCGGAGACCAGATTACCCTTCAGCTAAAACTTGGCGACGACGGAAAAATCTGTGATGCTTCTTTTACCGGAAGTGGCTGTGCCATTTCTCAGGCTTCTGTAGATATGATGGCAGATTTAGTAATAGGCAAAACAAAAGAAGAAGCTCTTGCCCTGGCAGATATTTTTGACCGGATGATTAAAAGCGAAGTTACGGAAGAAGATCTTGAAAAACTTGATGAGGCTGCCGCCCTTCAGGACATTTCCCATATGCCTGCCCGTGTAAAGTGTGCAATGCTTGGCTGGCGTACAATGAAAGAAATGCTGGGAACAAAATAAAAATCTTTTCTTAAAATAAGTGCATAAGTCTTGAAACAAGCATAGATTTATGATATATTATTAAAACTAATTGGTGCTTTAGCTCAGCTGGATAGAGCAATTGCCTTCTAAGCAATAGGTCGGGGGTTCGATTCCCTCAAGCATCAATTTTTTTATTTAACGGACTTTTTCTTTCCGCCTTTCTTCCTTTAAAAAACAATTATTTTAGTTATCTTCTAAATCAGAATCAATTGTTACGCTTCCTATATAGACAGGAACAGAATAAATTGCAGAAAGAGTTGGATCAAAACCTCTTGCAACAGCATACATGGCAACATACCATAAATTAGAAGCTGTTGAAGATGTATAACTAAGGTCACTATCTCCATCCTGAGGAAGTAAATCACCATCTCCACTTCTGCCAAAATCAAAGGTATAGCTTAAAGAAGCCGAAGAAATATTTCTTATAGGCTTTCCTTTTTCTACTCCAGAGACGGTTACAATTGCCTTATATTCATCTAAATCCTGATAATTTGTAAGTCTTATTTTTACTTCCCTGTCCACTCTGTTTCCTGCAGAGGAAGGTATTAAATAAGTCTCATCAAGGCCATCAATTTTTAAAGTTGCATAATTATAGGCAATAAGTTTTTCTGCAGCCAGATAAGAAGTCGATTCACTGTCTAATAAAGTTTCAATAGTTGATAACTCATTCTTAAAGGTGGTCAGGCTTGTATAAATTTTATAATAAACATCTGTGCCCTTAAATTTGTAGGCAGGATTTTCTGCATCAGGGAACCAGGTTTCGTTGGTATAAAAAATAAAGGTTTGAGAAGTATATTCTGTATTTGTATAAGAAGGAATTTCGTATGAAGTGGGGGCCTCAATAGAATAAAACATATCAAGACCGCAGGAAAGAAGGTTAAATAAATAAAGGCACACAAAAAGAGAGAATATCTTAACTAAAACTCCTTCCTTTATGTGTACCTTTTCTAAAAATTTCATATTTATTAAAAACTATTCAGTTTTTCCTTCAACCTGTAAAATTAAAACTCTTGTCTTAGCAAGTTTTGCCCAGGTATTATTTGGGTTTCTATCGTTTAAGGAATTATATGCTTCTGCAGCAGCTTTGAAATCACCTTTTGCTTCTAAGGCTCTTCCGTAACTGAAAGTTGCATGGTCACGTAATGTAAAGTTTTCGTCGTCACTTGCTTTTTTGTAGGCTTCGCAGGCTTCATCAATTTTTCCAAGCTGTTCGTAGCAAACACCTAAATTAAAGTTTGCAATTGGAGCTGTATAGTTATTCTTTGATTTTTTAGCGACAGCCTTCCAGTAATCAGCTGCATCTTCATATTTTTCCTGCTGATAAGCAAGTTCTGCACAAAGCATGTTTGCTCTAACACCAACAATTCCAGACTTTTTAACATATGGAGTAAGTTTTTCAAAAGCATCTGCTCTGCGTGATTCAAGTTCTGCAGTTTCAAGGTAAGCAGAATCTTTTGTTAATTCATAAGAAATGTTTTCTACAGCTGCTAAATTCTTTACCTTAATTTTTGAACCAATATAATTACCTAAAATAAATCCTACTAAACAACAGATAATACAAGCAAGTAAAACAATTAAAATAGTTTTATTATTTGTAATAAAGCGTTCAGCCTTTTTACCAGTTGTTACTTCGTTTTTCTGATCAGTCATTTTTGTAACCTCAATTTTTTAGCTTTATCTACGGATTTGTAATTCGTTTATTAATCTTATCACATAAGTCCGTTGTATTCCAAGTATCCTTGCAGTTTTTGTCTGATTCCAGCCATTTTCCTGCAGTACCTTGGTTACATAATCTTTTTTAAAAGAATCTACAGCCTCTTTTAAAGATTTGCTTTCAATATCAAGTGCAGAATTACTTCCAATACCTAAATCTTCAGAATTAATTAAAGGCAGATGGCCTACAATAAAACCTCTCTGCACACTGTTAATCAGTTCATCAGCATTTCCTGTCCAGAAATTATTCTGCATGTCAACTTTTGCAGATTCTGTAAAATCCGAAAAAGCATAACCCGACTTTTGACTGAAAGTCTTTAGATAATACTGGGCTATCGGTAGTATATCTTCTTTACGCTGACGTAAAGGTAATACATTTATTACGACAGCATTTAACTGATAATACAGCTCTGAATTAAAAGCGTATTCACTTGTTAATTTGTCAGGATTTATCTCTATGGAACTTATAACTTTAAGGTTTAAATTGGTTCTTTTAGAAAACTGTAATATTTCAAAAAATTCTTTCTGTGCTTCCTTTGAAAGCTCATTCAAAAAACAAACAAATAAAGTAATTCTTTGTCCAAAACCAACAAAATGCTTTAACTGGTTTAAGCTTGCTTTTACTTCTTCATCTGAAAAAGATTTAGCATTAATTTCAAAGAAGGTAGTAAAATTTTTTGCAATATTGTAATGAATTGTGCGGGCAATCAGCCTTTTTCCGCAGCCCCTTTCTCCTGTCAGTAATACAGACGCATTATTTGAAGAAACTGTCTTACAGAGTAATTCAATTTCCTTGATGTGACTGCTGTTACCAATTAGTGGAGTTATTGTGGAACTGGAAGAATTCATCACATGCTTTTCCTGACTTTTTATAAAATAAAACGCATTGCAGATTATAAAATAAACATACAATGCGTTCCATTTTATTTACAGAGACAAAATCCCCGTAAATTAGTTCTTCTGAGCTTTAAATGCATCTCCGAGAGTATAAGAACCATTATCATCATCTGAAGAGTCCATATACTGAGAGATTTCATCTCTTTGCTGCTTTCTCTTAAATTCTCTGATAGAGAATCCAACCTGCTCACGGTCAACTTTTACATCAACAACATAAACGTTTACTTTATCGCCTACCTTGTATTTTGCAATAGCGTCTTCGAAAGTAACATCTTTTTCGTCTGTAAGGTTAGCCTTGTTTACAAGACCTTCAATTCCGTTAGGAGCTTTTACAAACAAACCGAAGTCTGTAATAGATGTAACTTCACCTTCGAGTGTAGAACCAGGTTTGTATTCTTCAGCGAAAGCTTTCCAAGGATTGTCTGTAAGCTGTTTAATTCCAACTTTAATTTTGTGAGCTTCTGCATCACATTCAATTACAACAGCTTCAATTTCCTGTCCAACAGTAAGTTCGCTTCCAGGATGTTTAATTTTCTTTGTCCATGAAATATCATCTGCATGGAGGAAAGCATCAATGCCGTCATCAAGAGCAATGAAAGCACCAATATTTGTTGTTTTTACAACTTTTCCCTTTACTTTAGTTCCAAGAGGATATTTTTCTGTAATTGTATCCCATGGATTTTCTGTAGCCTGTTTGAAGCCAAGAGAAACACGTCCTTCCTGAATATCATATCCAAGAATCATTGCTTCAACTTCCTGACCAACAGAAACCATATCACCAGGTTTGTTTACTTTCTTTGTCCAAGAGAATTCACTGATGTGTACAAGACCTTCAATTCCTTCTTCGAGTTCAACAAAAGCACCGAATTCAGTAAGTTTTGTAACTTTACCTTTTACGATGTCATTTAAGTGATATTTTTCTTCAAAGTGAATCCAAGGATCTTCTGCAAAGTGTTTAAGAGAAAGATTAATTCTCTTTTCTGCAGGATCAAGGCGAATTACCTTTAATTCAATTTCCTGACCTTTCTTTACAAAGTCTTTAGGGCGGGCAACGTGTCCCCAGCTCATATCATTGATGTGAAGAAGACCATCAAAGCCTCCTAAATCAATAAATGCACCAAAGCTTGTAAAACTCTTAACTGTACCTTTTACAGTATCACCAATCTGTGTAGAAGCAAAGAATTCATTTCTCTTTGAATCAATCTGCTCTTCAAGATATTTACGGCGATTTACAACAGGATTAAGTTTGTTATCTGAATATAATCGTTCGATATAGAACTTAGATTTTAAACCAAGTAATGATTCTGGTTTTTCTACTTTGTCAGCATCTGCCTGACTGATTGGCAGGAAAGCAGCCTTGTCAATTCCAAGATTAACTTCGTAACCACTCTTTACAATTTTAGAAATAACACCGTCGATTGGTGTTTTATCTTTCCATGCCTGCTGAACTTCTTTTAAGTAGCGTTTAGAATCAGCTTTTTTCTTAGATAGCACAGGACCATTTGGATTATGACCTGTCAACAATGCTTGAACTGTATCCCCTTCTTTTGGCAGACCTTCTGCAAACTCCGATACAGGGATTAATCCCTCTGATTTGTCTCCAATATCAACGTATACGAAATCGTTTGTAACTTGGATTACCACACCTTCTACAAGCTGACCAGCCTGAGGTGCATTAAATTCTTTAAGGGACTCCTCTAATTGTGCCTGAAAATCACCCTTGGAGTTCTGGGCAACTTCCTTTTCCACTTCCATTTCTTCCATTCTGTAACCTTTTAAATTATGAAATTTGTTTTAATATTATCTCACAAACATTGTCTATCGTCAAGTTTGAAGTATCAATATAAAGCGCATCTGGGGCAATCTTTAAGCTGCCTTCCTTTTTATTTTTATCCATTTCGTCTCTTTTTTCTATAGAGGCTTTTAATTCTTCCAGAGTCATATCACTTACACCCTGATCAAAGCGCCTTCTGGCTCTTACATCACTGGAAGCATCCAGATAAATCTTATATTCTGCATTCGGAAAAACAACAGTAGTCATATCGCGGCCTTCGCAGACAATACTCAGGGACTTTGTAATTTCCCTCATTAAATCATTAACAAGATGACGTATTTCTACAATTGAACTTACCTGAGATGCATTGGCTGTAATCCTGTCATCATGAAGATGCTCTGTGACATCCTTTCCGTTCAAAATAAAATGATTATCCTTTGTATACTCTATTTTCTGTTTTTTACAAAAATCAATCGTTGCTTTTTCATCTTTATAATCAATTCCGCCGTCTAAAACTGCCATTGTTAAGGTTCTGTAAAAGCCGCCGCTATTTAAAAAAGTTATATTCAGTTTTTTTGCAAGAATCGAAGCGATTGTACTTTTACCTGTTCCGGCAGGTCCGTCAATTGCAATAATCATAATTTTTCTCCCAATAAAGATTTTACTTCCCTTTCAGTAAGTTCTCTGTATTCTCCAGGTTTAAGATTGTTAAGTTTTACACTTCCTATACGAACCCTTACAAGAGATTTTGTTCCAATATTCTGACTTTCAAGAACGGTGCGGATTTCCCTGTTTTTTCCTTCAATAAGTACAATATCCAGTTTTCTTGCCTTTAGAATCTGACATTTAAGGCATTTATAAAATACGTTATCTACACGGATTCCATGCTCAAATTTTTTAGGAAAATCTTCAGGAATATCCTGACTTGTTTCTACAATATATTCTTTTTCTACCTGACTTGAAGGATGTGAAAGTTTTGCAGCAAAGTCTCCGTCGTTTGTAAAGAGAATCATTCCCTTACTGTACATATCAAGTCTGCCTACATTATAAAGCCTTTCTTTGTAAGCATCCTTAAGAAGGTCTACCGCTACAGCCCTGCCCTTTTCATCTGATGATGAGCACACATAACCGGCAGGCTTATTCAAAAGGACGTAACACTTTTTCTTTTCAAGAGAAAGCTGTTTTCCGTCAACCTTTACAATATCACTGTCACTTACTTTACTTCCAAGTTCAGTAACGACCTGGCCATTAACAGTAACTCTGCCATCCAGAATTATTTTTTCACAGGCCCGCCTGCTTGCAAGTCCACTGTGGGCCAGAAAAACCTGTAAGCGAAGTTTATTATCTTGCGAGTTCGAATCTTTGTTCATCATCTTCATCCAGTTTTGGTAAATCTGAAATTGAATTAAGGTGGAATAATTTGAGGAATTCTTTTGTTGTTCCAAATAAAGTTGGACGTCCAGGAACTTCCTTTTTACCAACTTCTTTTATAAGATTTCTCTCAAGAAGAAGACGAATCATATTATCAACCCCAACCCCACGAAGCTGTTCAACTTCTGCTCTGGTAATAGGCTGAGAATATGCAATAATTGCAAGAGTTTCCATTGCAGACTTAGAAAGCCTGCCGTCTCTTTTAGAGCCATAAAACTCTTTAAGCAGTTCCCAGTATTCTTTTTTAGGAGTAATACACCAGCCGCCAGTGACCATAGAAAGTTCTATTCCGGAATTCTCAGCTGCATATTTTTCTTTCAGACTCTCCAGACATTTTTCAACAACTTCTTCAGAAAGCTGAGCCTTGTTTGATAATACTTTTACAGTAAGAGGTTCACTTTCCAAAAATAAAATTGTTTCGCATAAGGCGGTTTCCTTAGTAAAATCCATTTTTAATCCTGTATAAATTAATTAGTTGTAAGTTCTTCTTCTGCCGGGATATACCCCTTATTGTCTTCCCGGGCACATATCTTTATATCACCAAAGAGTTTATTTTGGAAGATAGTAATCATTTTAAATTTGACTGCTTCAAGAATAGCCATAAAAGAACAGATAACATCCATTTCATTACCTGGACGGGTAAGTAAATCTGTAAAATAGCAGGATTTTTTTTCTTCCAGCAATTCATTCATTAAAGTGATTTTTTCATTTACAGAGATTTCTTCATACATATTCAAAATTGTTTCATTTGAATACTGACGCATAATATTCTTAAATATATCCTGCATCTGCTGAAGTAATTCCCAGGTATCAACTTCTTCCCACATTCCTTCGCTGTCATCAAAAGGAAGAACTCTCTGAATCTTCTTTCTTTCAAAATTCCATTCAGAATCATCTTCCTGCTCTTCCATAAGGGCTGTAAGTTTTTTAAAACGCTGATATTCAATCAAGGTATCAACAAGTTCCTGTCTTGGATCTTCATCATCGTCATCATCGTAAGCAACTTCTACCGGAAGCAGCATTCTGCTTTTTATGTAAATTAATTTTGCAGCCCAGCTGTAAAATTCAGAAAGGTCACCTAAATCTGTCTGAACTGCAAAGTCCAGATAATCCAGATACTGTTCTGTAATCTGAGCTATAGGAATATCGTAAATATTGATTTTACTTTCACGAATTAAGGCCCATAATAAATCGAGAGGACCTTCAAACTCCCCTGCTTTATAGGCTCTTTTTGTTTTTACCGCTACCTGAGCATTATCGCTTCTTTCTATTTCCTGTTCCATTTTAAAACCACCTGCTGAGGAACAATTTTTATTATAGTATTTATGTCTTCTTTTTCTTTTAACAGATTCAGACTTTTTATATAATTATCCCTTATTATTTTGTCGGCAGATTTTTTTAAAACTTCAATAGCTGGCACTAAAACAAACATTCTTTCGCAGATTCTTGGATGGGGAACCTGCAGCAAGGAATCATTAAATTTTTCTTCGCCAAAAAGTTCTATGTCTATATCAAGTGAACGGGAGCCAAACCTTATTTCCTTGCTTCTATCCCGCCCGTATTTTGCTTCAACTTCATTAATATATTTCAAAAAATCATAGGCATTTAAATCATCAGCTACAAAACCAAGGACACACATATTATAAAAATCATCCTGATCTTCAACATACATAGCCCGGGTTTTGTAAACTGATGAAAATGAAGGTTTGACTAAATATCCAGACAATTCCCCGCAGGCATATCGCAAAATATCTAAAGGCGAATTGTCCTTATATGATTTATTTGAACCTAACCCAAGTAAAACTCTTTTCATTTTTATTAGAAAAGACCTTCCTGAGATGCAGCTTCTCCAGCTTTTTCAGTTACTGCGGCCTGGCTTGTTTTTGAAGCTGCCTTAGCAGTCTTCTTCTCGCCGGCTTCCTTTTCTTTTATAACCTGACCTGGAAATACCAGTTCACGGACTTTCTTTTCAACTTCAGCTGCTATTTCCGGATGACTTTCAATAAATGAAACAGCGTTTTCTTTACCCTGTCCAATTTTTTCTTCACCCATTGTATACCAGGCTCCGCGTTTATCAATAATTCCGTGTTTTACGGCAGAATCCAATAAACTTGCAGAAGAAGAAATTCCTTTACCAAAGTATATATCAAGTTCACACTTTCTGAATGGAGGCGCAACTTTATTCTTTACAACCTTTACTCTTACTCTGTTTCCAAGAGCATCTTCTTCACCTTTACCGTCAATTGTTTCTATACGTCTGATTTCAAGACGAACAGAAGAATAAAATTTCAAAGCCTGACCACCAGTTGTAGTTTCAGGATTACCAAACATAACTCCAATCTTCATACGAATCTGATTGATGAAAATTACAATACAGTTTGACTTTCCAATAATGGCAGTTAACTTTCTCAAGGCCTGACTCATCAGTCTTGCCTGCATACCCATTACAGCGTCACCCATTTCTCCTTCAATTTCTTTTTCAGGAGTCAAAGCTGCTACCGAATCAACAACAACAATATCAACGGCACCACTTCTAACAAGATTTTCTGTAATCTCAAGAGCCTGCTCTCCAGTATCCGGCTGCGAAACCCAGAGTTCATCAATATTAACTCCAAGATTTTTAGCATACACAGGATCCAGTGCATGTTCTGCATCAACAAAAGCAGCAACCCCGCCTAATTTCTGAGATTCTGCAATTGCATGTAAAGCAAGTGTAGTTTTACCAGAAGACTCAGGTCCATACATCTCAATAACACGACCCTTTGGATAACCACCAATTCCCAAAGCTTCATCAAGTAAAATAGAACCAGAAGGGATAACTTCAATTCCTGCAGCATTAGCTTTATCGCCAAGCTTCATAATTGCTCCCTGTCCGAACTGTTTTTCAATCTGAAGACGAGCAGCCTCCAGAGCCTTCATTTTTTCCGATAAATCCATCGGACTAGAATTAGTACTAGACATTCAGCCACCTTCCTCCCACATATAATATGGCTTAAAAAAATCGTTTTTAACAAAAATTTGCAAAAAAAATTGATTTTTTTTTATATTTTTTAGTGCACACTCTGGTACACAGCTCTACCTTTCAAATAAAAATTAGAATCCATCATATCAATCTGACCAAGTATTCTGACGGCCTTACTGCCTTCCAGCTGAGGAACTGTATCAAATTTAACAAAGACAGTTCCTTCATAATGGGTAAGTTCTTCATCGCCTACAAGAAGTTCGCAGGAATAAGAGCCGTCTTCATAAGTAATGGCATTTGAAACTTTTCCACCCCAGTCTACCCAGCAGTCCAGATATAAATAAGTCTGATTTTTTACCTCTTGATAGGATGGCACATCCCTTATAGAATCAAAATCTGGAATTTCAAGTTTTTCGGCAAGAATCTGTGATTTTTGCTTAATGGAAAGGGCTGCATCAGAATTGAGGATTGTATTTATTTCTACCTGCACAGCATTATCCCTGTGATTTTGAAAATATGTAAGGGCATTATTGTAATGTTTTGTAATTTCTTTATCTGAAAGAATCAGTTTATAGGACTGAGTCGTAAGGTCTTTTTCTTTTGCAGAAGCCTTTTCGTTTTCTGTAAGTTCAAGAAGACTTAAGTTGGCACGAGGTCCGTCATAATTCTGATTTTTTGGAAGAAATTTAAATATTACAAATATTCCAAGACAAAATGCAATTAAGGGTATGGTAAAAGACCATATTTTATCAGGATTAGGTCCCAGAGGCGGATAAAACATTTCTATACGGCCGGTATCTACCCAACGGCAGATTGTATCAAAATCACCATGTACCCTTATAAACTCAAGGGCAGCCTTAGCGGTTTTATTCTGAGGGTCATTTTCCCTGATTTCGGTATAATACTGTAAAGCCCGGTCAATTTCTCCCCGGCGCAAAAAAATTGCAGCCTGGGCAAGAAGCAATCTGCTTTCTGTTAATCTGATTCGTCTGGCCCTTTGAAAATATGAAGAGGCTGACCCTATATCTCCGGCATAAAGACAGGCAATTCCCAGAGTCAGATAATATTCAAAATTATCTTCATATATATGAGCTTTTCCTTCCAGCATTTTAATTGCTGCAGCAAAATGCCGCCGGCGCATACTTGACCAGGCAAGAGTTAAAACATCCTTTGCCATCAATTACCTTCTCATAATTGAAAGAATGAAATCTAATTCATCATTAAGCATTTTTAACTCATCTCTGTTCAAGGAAGGATCACCAACCTTAAGCAGTTCAATTCTATCAAGTAAAGACTGTATGTATTCAGGAGTCAAAAGTTCCTTTGGAATTGTAAATTCATCTAAATCATCCTCAGGATCTTTTTCCGGCTCAGTTTTTTCTACAGGTTTTGGTTCAGGAGGATTTTTCTTTGCAGGCTTTGAAGGTTTTGTAGGCTCTTTTACAGGCTCTTCAACTTCTTCAAGCTCAGAATCCTCAATATCTTCTGCTTCATCATCAGAATCTGTACTTTCTTTCTTTGCTTCAGGGATTTTCTTTGCCCCGGAATCTTTTTTACCTTTAGAAACCTTTACATTTTCTGTCTTGTCTTTTACTTCTTCAGAGGCATTCAGTTTTTCATCTAAAGCGGCAATAAAAGTGTCTCCGGCAGGACGTTCCCCGTCGCTTGCAAAGGCAAGATAATACAATTTACAGAAGCTTTTATCTTTAGCAAGTTTTTCTTCAGGCCAGAGAATTTCAACGGCAGAATTATTATAGGCAGTTACTGTATCAAAAGTTCTGAAAGATGACATTTCCGGATCCCAGGAAGAAGAATCTGCTGTGGCAAAGTTAGCAAGAGCAACTACATCTGTTTGAGAAATATCTGCCCCATACAGCATAAACTGACACCAGGCGGCAGGATTTTTTGAAGTAAAGAACTTAGACTGAGACATGGTTCTTAAAATTACTTCATTTCTTACAGGAACATCTTCTGCAGTATAGAAATGATACAAATCTGCTTCCCCTAAAACTGTATCCATAACATTTTTAAGGGCAAAATCTACAGCTTTTTTAGAAGTATTTCTTACACTTGCAGAAATCTTTAAAATATCAAAGCCTTTATCTTCGCTGCTTTCAAGAGGAGTGAACTCAACAAGAACATCAGCAACTTCATCAACAGAATAAATAATCTGCACTTTATTATCTAAAGCCCTGGCCTTTGTTTTTATATCTGCTCCGGCAGTAAGCTTATAGATTTTTTTACCGGCTTTAAGCGAAAAATAAGTTGTTGTGTATTCATTCATATTAGAAGTTACGCAATTTGTCTTACCTTCGCCATTTACAATACCAATATTAAAGGAACCTCTTTTTGGAAGAACGCGGAGTCTGATTTTTCCAAAAGTCTTATCAACCTTTCTGTTTGGAACCTTCTTCCAGTTAGCAAAAAGAGTCATATCAGGTTCGGTTTTTACCTCTTCTTCTAACTTTTCAGTTTCCTTTTCTTTTTCATCTAAGGTTACTTCAAGAATTGAATCATCCTGAAAGCTTTCCTTCTGTTTTTTCTCTTTTGGCTTTGCACTGAGGCTTGAAATAATACTTAAAAATATAAATAAACTGATGATTTTTGATTTTTTCATTTGATACCTCATTCCTGTTATTCTTCAGAAGAATAGCCCTTCTCTACCAACATAAGCTTTAATAATTCTGCCTTAAGCTTCAGCTGCTGAACGGTTAATGCATCTTCACTTTCGGTGATAGAGTTTTCAAGGGCAGTTTCCAGCGGCTGATTATTAGCCTTTGCTTCTTCCAGAGCTGCTTCATATTCAGCTTTCTTTAAATCAAATTCACTCTGAAGCTGGGTAAGCTGATTTTCAAGTTCTATAATCTTCTGTTCCAGATCCTGATTTTTCTTCTGAGCTTCGGCAAGTCTCTGCTTTGTAGAATTTACAGATTCAGAATTATACATTCTAAGCTGTTTTTCGTATTCTTCCTTGGCAAAAAGATATTCTTCGCCGGTCTGCTTCAAAAGGTACAAAAGTTTTTCTTCTCTTGAACGCTGAGAAATTGAATCAAGACGATACTGTGCTGCGGTTGCCTTTGCAGATTCCGGATAATCTGTAATTATTCTTTCGTAAATAGAACTTGCATCGTCATATTTATAACCTGCATAAAGCGATTCACCTATGTAAAAAAGAGCATTTGAATACATTTCGTCTGTATCATACTCGTGGCAGAAATCACTTAAGGTGATAATTGCTTTTTCGTAATCGCCAAGATTATATAAAATTCTACCCTTAAGGTATTCAACTCTTGGCTTTAAAATTGAATCAGAGAAGTTTTCAAGAAAAATATCACAATCATCCAGGGCTTCAGAATTATCGCCTGAATAGACTTCAGAAGTAATAAGCATGTAATAGGTATCTGCATTAAAATTCTGAGCATAAGCTACTGCCTTTTTCAAAAGGAAAACTGAAGTTTCCCAGTCCCCCTGGGCATAAGCCGCACAACCGTCCTGGAAGGAAGTCATCGCAGAATCAACAGCAAAAATGCGGGCTGTAAAAAGTCCCGTTATTAACAAAAGTGAAATTTTCTTAAAAAACATCTTCTTCATAATCACTCCGTTTTCCATTGCAGGCTGCCACTAAAGAAAGAAGAACCGGAAACAATAACATCCGCTCCGCCGTCCATAACAGTCTTCAAGGTCTGATTGTTTACTCCACCGTCTACGGAAATTAGGTAATTATATTTTTTTTCCTGACGGATCTTTTTTAATTCCTTAATTTTTTCAACACAGGAAGGAATTAATTTCTGACCACCCCAGCCGGGATTTACGGTCATTACTAATATAATATCGACACAATCAAGTATTTCTTGCAATGCAAAAAGAGGAGTTGCCGGATTGATTGCAATTCCGGCTTTTTTGCCCTTTTCATGAATCATCTGGATTAATCTGTGGGCATGAGCAGTTGCTTCGATATGGAAGGTAATCCAGTCTGCTCCTGCTTCAATAAAGGAATTAATCTGATTTTCAGGCTTTTCTACCATAAGGTGAACATCAAAAGGCAGAGAAGTCAATTTTCTTATTGAGCGTACAACCGGCTGACCATAGGTAATTTCTGGAACAAAAAGACCATCCATAACATCTATATGTACAACTGAGCCATTATTATTTTCGATTTGATTAATTGCTGCTTTTAAATCTGAAAAATCAGCAGAAAGCAGTGATGGTGCTAAAACAGGTGTTTTCATTTGGAATATATTTTAACAGAGAATGCAATTATTTACAATAAATTGCTATTTACTCTATTAAAAAAAATTGCTTGACAGATTAAATAATTAGTTGTATAAATCTTATCCCAATTTTAACAAAAACACATAATCTTTATTGACTAAAACCTTAAAACTCTTATAAAATTAACATTAGTTGCTATGGAAAATCAGATAGAAAGCCAACTTAATGATGCTATTCTTCACTTGAGACTTGGACAACCAGAGCAGGCATACGAAATTATATCTTCTTTGTTTGAAGTTCAGCTGGACTCCAAAGAACTTATATACGTTACCCGATGCTGCACTTTCTGGATTGATTCCCAGAAACGACTGAAAAAAATTGAAGACCCTTACGAGCGGAGCGAAAATACTCTTCTGGAATGGAAGTCCTTTAAGTCTTTTATTACCAGGGAAGTTGATGTTTACGAACCTGCATTCTATGCAGTAAAAAAGGGCTTCTTTACAAATGCGCTGAACAGTTTTACACAGCTTCTAGAATCTAACGATTCCTTACTAAAGGCAGAAATGTACAGACGCACAGGCATTTGTTATAAAAAACTTGGCGACTTTGAAAACGCAAAGAACTGCCTTATAGAGGCAAACAATTCCCATAAGGGACTGGCTGCGGTTCTTGCAGAACTTGCAGATTGTTATTCACTTTGCGGCGAAGACCGTATCGGAAAAGTTTTATTCCGTGAGGCTTTTTTTCAAAATCCTGAAGCCATAGATATAGACTTTCTTGATTCTCAGTTAATTAAGTGTCTTATAAAAAAAATTCAGGATAAAGGCTATTCAGGAAAGAATCTGCTTTACTGGATACCAGTTTACGGAGTGATTGGGGGTATCTTCAACGTAAAAAGGGAATTAACTTCCCTTGAGGTTGCAAGACTGGCTAAAAATATCTACCAGTTGGAAAATGAGTACAAGGACCCGGGCTGCAATGCAGAAATTCTTGTTCCAAAACTTCTGAATAGTTATTTCTGGCTTATAGACCACTACATTCTTAAACACGAAAGTGTACATAAAATTAATGAAGTATTGTTAAAAATTAAAATTTTGGATTCACAAATATACGAAGCCTACAGAAACTAGGGAAAGGAGTTATATATGGCAGAATTGATTCAATCTATTCAGGAAATGCTCAAGCAGGAAGCTTGGACAAGAGCCACAATTGGAAGTTATACAGAAAACAATCTTAAAGAACTGGCACAACTTGTAGAACAGGCAAAAAATGAAAACTGCACAAAGGAAGTTCATTCTATTTGTCAGGAACATCTTTCACACTCAAAGGAAAGTATTATTGCTCTTTACATCTGTGGTATCTTAGACCTTCAGGACGGAGCAATTGACAACTCTTCTCTAGAAACTCTCGTAGATATTTTCCATAACAATCACAAAGACAATGTAGTTACCTACCTTTGCGAAAACATTCTTGAAGATGATTCAACAAACCGCTTTGCCTTAAGAACTCTTGCAGATATTTATCTTGCAGAAAACAATCCAAAAGTATGGGAATTATATGAAACTCTTGTAAAAACTGATTTTACAGAAGCAAACAAGGCAAAAGTACTTGCTGAACATTACGAAGCAGAAGGCGACCAGGAAAAAGCTGTAGATTATTATAAAAAAGCTATTCTCCGCTATATCAATGCAAACAACTACAATGCCTGCAAGGAAATCTGGACAAAACTCGTTCAGTTCATTCCTGAAGAAATTGACTTCTTCCAGCTTATCAGACGCAAGATTGCAAAACAGATGGGCGAATTCAAAACTACCATCCTTATGCAGGAATTATACAACTGGTATAAAGACAACAAAAAATGGGATATTGCCATTGAAATTCTTAAACAGAACCTTGAAGTTGAACCAAAAGACAACTGGGCAAGAAAAGAAATTGTAGACTGCTTCAGAGGTAAATACGAAGCTCACAGTCATCTTGAAGACTATATCCGCTCTTCTAACCTTACAGCATCTTTCAGAAACGTATTCGAAGCTATTAACGACTTTGAAAAACACATTGCCTTTGATAAGGGCTCTTTTGTTTTCCACAGAAGCTGGGGTGTTGGTATTATCAGAAAGCTTGACAACGATACTCTTACAATCAACTTTGGAAAGGCTGCCGGAATTAAACAGATGAAACTTTCTATGGCAGTTACAGCCTTAAAACCACTTTCAAAAGATCATATCTGGGTATTAAAAGCTACAAAACAGAAGGCTGAACTTGCAGAAAAAATCAAGAAAGACAAGGAATGGGCTTTAACAACAATTATTAAGAGTTACGACAATGCCTGTGACCTTAAACACATTAAAGCAGAACTGGTACCTTCAATCCTCAGTACCGGTGAATGGACTTCATGGAATGTTGCTGCTAAAAAGATTCTTGAAGAAAAACCACAGTTTGGAGTAAGTCCAAACGATATTAACATGTACACAGTACGTGACCACGAAATTACCGGCGAAGAAAAACTTTCCAACGAGTTCAAGGCTCAGAAACAGTTCTTTGCCCGTGCAGAAATCTTATATAAATTCTTCTACAACGAAGAAATTGACAATTCTTCTGAATTCTTTGCAGAAATGTATTCTTACTTTACAGGCTACTTAAAGAACATTTCAAAAGTAAACGAAATGGTAATTGCCTCATACCTTATGGTAAGAAAGATTGGAACAGCAGACAAACAGTTTGCCTTCCCAATTAAAGAAACCTTTGCAGAACTTTATGAAAGAATTGAAGATCCTCGCGAACTTTACCTTGCATTAAAAGATTCTAAGTTCACAAACTTTAAGGATGAATTCCTTGAGTCTATAAAGATGCTTCCTGACTGGAACAAACAGTACATCAAGCTCTTCCCTATTGCCCTTAAAGAAAAGATGATTAATGATCTTATTAACGAAGGACACCAGGATGATGTACAGAAACTTGTAAGAACAAGCTTTGAACAGTACAAAGACTACCGTGAAACTGTTATTTACTTCTTCGGTCAGTGCCAGGATAAAAAATGGTACCAGGATGCAAACGTTTCTTACGAAAAACAGTTAATCACCCTTATTAACATTATTGAACTCACCTTCCGCGAGATTAATAATCACGTTAATTCAACAGAAAACAAGAAGATTAACAAGAACGCAACAAACCTTCTCTTTGAAGATCAGGCTTTATTCAACTACATGTTCTCTAAAGACGAAGATACAGTTAAGAAGATGTATACAATGATTGATGATATTGCAGACATTGATCCATCTTACAAAGCTCAGACCCGTTCTAAGATTCTTGACAAATACCCTGACTTCAAGTTCCGCGTATCTGAAGAAAAGGTTTCTCAGCCTAAGGGTATGATTGTAACTGCTAAAAAACTTGCAGAAAAGAAAGCTGAACTTGAAAGAATTCAGAATGTTGAAATTCCAAAGAATGCTGCAGAAGTTGCCGATGCAAAGGCAAAGGGCGACTTAAAAGAAAACCAGGAATACAAATCTGCAAAGGAACAGCAGCACTTCTTGAGTTTACAGTTAGCTCAGTTACAGCAGGAATTAAACAGAGCTGTTGTATTCGATCCAACTACAAGTACAACTTCAATGGTTTCTTTTGGAACTATTGTTACCCTTACAGACAACGATTCTGGAAAAGACCAGGTATTCACAATTCTTGGACCATGGGAATCAGATCCAGACAATCAGATTATTTCTTACATGTCTCCATTCGGAAATGCTGTAATGGATAAAAAAGTTGGAGAAAGTGCTCAGTTTACAATCAATGAACACAAATACAACTACACAATTAAAGAAATTAAAAAGGCAAATATCTAACAACTGCCTTTAAAAGAAAAAGGGCTGCTCCCTGAAAGCCTGCTTTACACAGGCACTTAAAGGGGCAGCCTTTTTTTATGCTTTATAATTTTCTATCAGCAGGATTTGTCTGACAGTATAAAAATTAATATTTGCAGTTTATTTTTACAGATTCATCCCAGCGGGCTAAAATACCAAGTCCGCTTGAAGTTCCAAGTCTGCTTGCTCCGGCTTCCAGAAGTTCAATTGCAAACCTTGCATTTCTGATTCCACCGGAAGCTTTTACTCCCATATCAGGTCCAACCGTATCTCTCATTAACTTTACATGGTGAACAGAGGCGCCGTTTGGAAGGGAATTTCCATCCACATCTTTTGGATTTGCAAAGCCTGTTGAAGTCTTTACATAATCTGCATTTGCATTTTTTGCACACAGACAGCAGGTTTGAATTTCGTAATCAGAAAGAAAACAGGTTTCAAGTATAACCTTTACAATTATATTTTTATTCAGCCGCTGGCCCATTTTTTTAGAGGCCCTTACAACTAAAGCTATTTCCTTGGAAACTTCAGAAAATCTTCCGTCCTTTGCAGCGCCAATATCAATTACCATATCAATTTCGTCTGCACCGTTTCTTACAGCCCGTCTTGCTTCCATTGCCTTATCTGCAGAGGTAGATGCACCAAGAGGAAAGCCTACTACCGTACAAACTTTTACAGGACTATCTTGTAACTGGGTTCTTGCTACAGCAACATAAACAGGATTTACACAAACTGAAGCAAAACCGTTAATTTTTGCTTCATTACACAATTGAACTATTTGACTTACTGTTGCTACAGGAGACAGCAGAGTGTGGTCAATGTAAGATGCAATTTCACTTTTAGTCATATTTTTCCTTTTAGTTTTTTCAGTTTCAGTATACCTAATAGAAGCATTTTAATCAAATTTCATTTTTCAAAAGAACTTGCAGATTCTATTTTTATAAAGTATATTTATAATATCATATTTTATAAGGAGCTTTTAAAAATATGGCATTCAAAATCACTGATTCTTGTGTAAACTGTGGTGCTTGCGAACCAGATTGTCCTGTAAGCGCTATTTCAGAAAAAGACGGAGCACGCGTTATTGACGCCGGAACCTGCATCAGCTGTGGTTCTTGTGCAGCAAGCTGCCCTTCTGAAGCAATAGTTGAAGAATAATTTCAATTATTTCTTATTTAAAGGCTGTCTGATTTTCTTTTTAGGACAGCCTTTTTTTATTTAAAATATGATGAAAGTAAAAAAAATTTTTTTAATTTTGATTTTTTCCCTCTTCAGCTTTTCTGCCTTTTTACAGGATAGTAACAATCAGATAAATATTGACCAGCTGGAAACTTTACCCCGTCTTTCTTCTTACGAAGCCTCTTTTAAGCAGTATTGCAAATTAATAGAGAATAACTATAAAAATCTAAGTGCGGGAAGAGCTCCCCTTTACAAATTTTACCGCTACCACAATACCGAAAACTTTACCCTGCAGGGTCTTGCTTCCAGATGCAATATTCCCTACGAAACTATAGCCACCCTAAACGGCCTTGAATCTTCAGATGATAAAATCAATAACAAAACCCTTATTTTACCTACCGTACCGGGGCTTTTTATTCCGGACGGAAAGGGTCTTAACTCAATAGAAATCCTGCTTAAAGAAAACTATGCAAATAAAAACGAAAATCTTAAAGGCTCTTCCTGGACAATTAATGGCAGACCATTTACCTTCCTTCAGAACAAAAGATTTTCTTCAACCGAAAGAGCTTATTTTCTGGATTCTTCCATGCAGCTGCCTTTAGCCAGAGATTCTTTTTATATTTCTTCTGAATTTGGAAAAAGAATTAATCCCTTTTCCGGCGAAATGAAAACCCATAACGGTATAGATTTTGCCTGCGATGAAGGAACACCGGTTTATGCAATAAAGGACGGAGCTGCAGCCTACGTTATAGAAAACGATCCTGTTTTTGGAAATTATGTAATTTTATCTCACGACCTTGGAAAGCTGACCAGCGTATATGCCCACTTACAGTCCAGTTGTATTTCCCAGTATCAGTCTGTAAAAAAGGGAGACATAATCGGCTATGTAGGAAAAACCGGTCAGGCGACAGGTCCTCACCTCCACTTTGAAATTCGACAGGGCGGCAAGGCCCAGAATCCCCGCGAAAAATTCAACCTGTAAAAATTTAATTTTTCAAAGAAGATAATCTTTAATTGAACAAATTTGATTTTATATGTTATTATTTTAAAAATGTTTAAACAGAAAGTTTTTCTTATTTCCATATTTTCTCTTTTTTCTCTCCTTAATGCAGAGACCTTCCGTGTAAGTAAAATGCACACTCTTCGCATTGAACAGGATGCTGCAAGCGAAGCTTCTGAAAAAATTGGAATAAGTGAAGCCCTGGCAATTTATATTCCCGAAGAAAAGGAATTTCTTGAAGGCCTTGAAATTAAAATGGAAATACCTGAAATAATTGCAGAATGGCCTGACTGCATTGCCTGCTCTGTTTACGATAAAATCAAACCGCTTCCAAGCCCTACTCAGATTGACTATTCGGCAAACAGGGAATATGTAAGCACATTACCAGGCAGACTTTCCTGGGTAATTCAGATACCACTTTCTAAAACAAATTCCCTTAAGGCAAATAAATTCGTTACCAAAATGGATGCCCTTCCGGACCTTTCTCAAAACGTAATTTTTATAAGGCTTCAGCCGGTTATGAAAGGAATTCCTGAAGAAGTTTCAAAGGCAAAAATTGGAATTAGTGTAAAACCTATTCTTAAAAATAAGGGAAACCTTAATTTAACCCTTTCTTCAAAAGGAAAACTTGAGCCCTGCTCTGTATTTATAGATGATAATTCAGTTTCTTTTACAAAGGATTCTCATAAAATCCTTCTTGATACTGGAATTCATAATATTTCCATCATTTCTGAAGCTTACAGAAACGAAGTACGCACCGTTAGAATTGAACAGGCTAAAACTACAGCTCTTACGGTAGAAATGAAAAGCATTGAACCAACCTTAATCATTCTGGCCCCAGAATCTACAAAAGTCTTCCTTGACGGAGAAGCCTGCAGCACAATAGGAAAAGAGTTTGTAATTTCTGAAGGGGAACACAAAATCACCTTTAGCATTGGCGATTACGAAATTGTAAGAACCATAAATGTAATAAAGGGAAAATCTTACACTGCAAACTTTGGTTTTGATCTGCAGATTCTTGAAGAATAATTAAAATCTTTTAATATTTTTTAATTTCGATTAAAGATTTTTAACCTATAGGGCGATAATATAAGTACCGGGAACATTTTCCCCTCCCACCCATGTTCCCGGTTGCCTGATGGGCATGGCTCGGATTCGTTCCGAGCCTTTTTTTTTACCTTTTTATGCGCCATGTAAATCCTGCCAGGAATTAAGGCACTGGAATTAAGGCGCCTTGTAAATCTTGCTTAGAAAGTCTATAATAGAAATGATATGACAAAAATTAAAAAATCACCAATTGTCTTGCTTTCTCTTTTAACTTTAAATGCAATTCTTTTTGGTGCCCTTTTAGGCTGGGGACTTTCACAAACACTGAATATAAAAAATACAGAATACTTTACAGAATTTGAAACTGCCTTACCAACAAAATTACTTGATATAAACGGCGAACTTATTACAGAGTTCACCTCTGATGAAAAACGCGAAATTATTGCCTATCAGGATTTGCCACAGCAAATGGTAGATGCCCTGATTACCCGTGAAGACAGGGTTTTCTTTTCTCATAAAGGTTATACAGTAAAGGCCGTTCTTCGTGCGGTTATAGGTAAACTTACCGGACAGAAACTTGGTGGTGGTTCTACCCTTACCCAGCAGATTGCAGGTACACTTTACTGTGACCGAACCGATATGTCTTATGGAAGAAAGATTAAAGAATTATGGTGGGCTATTCAGATGGAACGCCGTTATTCTAAAAATGAGATTCTTGAACTTTACCTTAATAAAATCTACTTTGGCGGCGGAACTTATGGTGTAAACGCAGCCTCAAAATATTACTTTGGCCATTCTGCAGCAGAAATTACGCCTGCCGAAGCCGCAATTCTTGTAATTCAGCTTTCAAACCCTGCTTTTTACAATCCTTTTGATCATCCAAACCGGGCTATGGACCGACAGTCAGATGTTTTAAAATCTATGGTTGCGGCTGGTTTTATTACAGAAGAAGAAGCAAAGGATTCTTTTGAAGATTACTGGGCAACCTTTGATTATACAAGAACTTCTACCTCTGCCTATATGATGAGGGAAGATAAGGCTCCATGGTTCAGTGAATATGTAAGACGTGAATTAAATAATATGATTTACGGTTCTGATGATATTTACACCAGCGGATTTACAGTAAATACAACCTTAAATCTTGCTCACCAGGAAATTGCCCAGAATGTAATGGAAAAATATATCAACACGGCAAATGAACGATATCAGAACGAACATTCAAGAAAATCAAATGTTGCCGTAAAGAATTATATTCCTCTTACAGAAATGCTGGCCCTTATGTTTGATATTTCCTCTTTAAAAGTCAGCGAACAAAGATCTGAAATTGTTGCAAACAACACTTATGTCAGCAGAATAAATCCTGTTATGGACGTACTTTCCATGATGACCGGAGCCGACAAATTAAAGCTCAACATCATCAACCGTGGTACAGCCCTTTCTAAACAGGAAGAAGAAAAAACAACCATTGAAGGTACTATGATTGCCTTGAATCATGAAAACGGTTACATAGACGCAATGGTAGGTGGAAGCAAGTTTGACCAGGAAAACCAGTTTATTCGTGCTGTTCAGGCAAAGGTTCAGCCTGGTTCAACCTTTAAGCCTCTTTATTATTCTGCCGCAATTGATACAAGGAAGTTCACTCCTACAACTCAAATTTCTGATACCCCAATTGTATTCCATACTGCAGACGGAAAACCTTACATTCCTTTGAACTTCAAGGGTGAATGGGAAGGTAACGTTTCTTTATATTATGCTTTAACCCGTTCCATGAACGTACCTTCTCTTAAGATTCTTGATGCTATCGGCTTTAATGCCGCAATTGACAGGGCAGTTGCTCTGCTTGGTATAAGCAAAGAAGAATTACCAACCCGAGGCTTTAATCCAGGCTACCCTATTGGTCTTGGAGTTTGTTCTGTTCGTCCTATAGAAATGGCCAGAGCTTATGCAGTTTTCGCTAACGGTGGTAAGGCCGTAACTCCAATGGCAATCAGAACTGTTGAAGACAAAAACGGAAATGTTATATTAAATCCGGAACTTGAAATAAGAAAAGAACAGGCTGCAAAGGGAGAAGCAATTCAGGTTATTACTCCACAGACTGCTTACGTAATGGTTAAGCTGCTTGAACAGACTGTAAATAACGGCGGTACCTTACATGCTCAAAAATGGCATTTTGACTACAGGGACAAAAACGGAAGAGTTTATACAATGCCTGTCGGCGGTAAAACCGGTACTACCCAGAACTGGGCTGATGCCTGGACCTGCGGTATTTCTCCTTATTATTCTGCTGCCTTCTGGTTTGGTTTTGACCGTCCTGGACAGTCTTTAGGTTTGAATATTACCGGTGCAACCCTTGCAGGTTTTGCATGGGGTGAATATTTTGACAAGATTCATGCAGATCTTCCTTTGAAGGACTTTACAAGACCTCTTCAGGGGGTAATTGAATGTACGGTTTGTTCAGAATCAGGTATGATTTTGACAGATGCCTGTGGTGACCATAAAACTACACAGTGGTTCTTAGAGGGAACCCAGCCAACAGAAATTTGTCCGGTTCATTCAAATACAACAAATTCAACCCTTGCAAGAATAAGACTTGAAAAAGAAATGTATAAGTCCGGACAGAGATTTAATCTTGATTTTGATACAAGTCCTCTTACCGTAAACTTTGATTTCTTAAATGACGGTTACGACTTTACAAACGATAATTTAGATAGTACAACTTTAACAGATAATAATATTGAGCAAGAAACTTGGGCAGAAGAGGATTATGATTTTAACTATTTAATGGAATAAAAGGAGGCTTTGATGCTTGTACCAATAAGAGACATTAAAATACGTAAGCGTGTACGACAAGATTTAGGTAATCTTGAAGATTTAAAAGACAGTCTCAAGCATTATGGTTTACTTAATCCTATTACCATTAACAGTAAATATGAACTTATTGCCGGCGAACGCCGTCTTCAGGCAGCAACCCAGTTAGGCTGGACCAATATTCAGGCAAATATAGTCGATAATCTTTCTGATATTGAACAGCTCGAAATGGAAATTGAAGAAAACAATCAGAGAAAAGAATTTACAGATGCAGAACTTTTAGAGGGCTATAAAAGACTTGAAAAGCTTCGTAATCCGGGATTCTTTTATAAAATCTATCTTTTCTTTAAACGCCTTATAGAAAAAATCAGAGATTTCTTTAGCGGTAAAAAAGGCCACTAAGATATTCGCATACTTTCTGCCCCTCTTCCTTCAGATGCCAGGGGCTGTTAATTACAAGCATTCCGCTTCCGTATAAACGGGGCGGATTTTTTTTATCCTTATCATCAAGAATGCTTTGTAAGTCTTTTTCTATATGAGAATCTTTATCTGCAACACAAAGCTGTAAATCTGCTATTTCTGTATTCTTATTAATTTTATAAACATTTTCTTTTATGGAATTAAGCATTTCTTCAATCTCTGTTTTTCTGTGGGCAAGCAGAGGATACCATATCATAAAAATGCCGTTTGTCCATTTTTTGAAAACTGCATTTACAGTCTGGCTAAGAATTTCGTAATCAGAAGCTTCTTCATAGCTTGGGTCAATTAATACCGCTCCCCTCTTTGTTACAGGAGGAGTAATTTCTTTTAATAAATTAAAGCCGTTCTGATTTTTTACCTTAATATTTTTTTCTTTTCCTGCAGCCTGTAAAAGATTCTGATATTCTGCAGGATGAAGTTCGCTTAAAAATAAAAAATCCTGCTGCCGTAAAAAAGCTTTTTCTATAAGTGGGGAACCCGGATAAAAGTTTTTTTCCAGATAAGGTTTTATTGTATTTAAATAAAGTTCAAGTTCCTGTGGCTGAGCCTTATTTTCTAATAGTTTTAGAATGCCCTTTTCTGCTTCCTGAGTTTTACGGCTTCTGTTATCGTATAAATCGTATAAACCGCTTCCTGAATGTGTATCTATAAAGGTCCAGGCTTTTTCTTTTTTATTAAGAGAATTTAAAACAAAGGAAAGCACATAGTGTTTAAGAATATCTGCGTGATTTCCTGCATGAAAAACATGTTGATAAGAAAGCATGCAGATATTCTAACACAAAAGTAAAATCTATTCAGTATTAAAGCTTAGAAAAAATCAGCTTATCTCCATCTGAATCGACCTGGACCTTAGAACCTTCCATAATATTTCCGGACAAAAGTTCTTTTGCAAGAGGATTTTCTACGTAAGTTTGTATTGCCCTTTTTACAGGTCTTGCACCCATTAAAGGATCGTAACCAACGCTGCCCAGGAAGTCCAGAGCCTTGTCCGTATAGTTCAGGGTGATTTTTCGGTCTGCAAGTCTGTTTGAAACTCTTTCAAGCTGCAGATTTATAATCTGAGTAATACAGTCTTTATCAAGCTGTCTGAACATTACGGTTTCATCTATTCGGTTCAAAAACTCCGGTCGGAAGGTGGATTTTAAAAGTGCATCAATCTGACCTTTAGTTTCTTCCACGGAGATTCCTTTTTCTGCGGCAGAAAGAATAATATCACTTCCAAGGTTACTGGTCATAATGATTATGGTATTCTTAAAATCTACAAGTCTACCCTTACCGTCTGTAAGTCTTCCGTCATCGAGCACCTGAAGCAGAACATTAAAGACATCTGGATGAGCCTTTTCTACTTCATCAAACAAAATTACGGAATAAGGACGTCGTCTTACAGCTTCTGTAAGCTGGCCGCCTTCGTCATAGCCTACATATCCTGGAGGTGAACCAATCAGTCTTGTAACACTGAATTTTTCCATGTATTCACTCATATCCAGTCTTGTAAGGGCCTTTTCATCATTAAAGAGAAAGTCTGCAAGTGTTTTTGCAAGTTCAGTTTTACCAACTCCGGTTGGGCCTATAAAAAGGAAGGATCCAAGAGGTTTATTTGGATCACTTAATCCGCTTCTGTTTCGTCTGATAGCATCGCTGACAACCTGTACAGCCTGATTCTGTCCTACAAGCCTCTTGTGTAAAACTTCTTCCAGCTGCAGGTACTTTTGTTTTTCGCTGCTCATCATTTTGCTTACAGGTATTCCGCTCCAGGAACTTACAACCTTAGCAATATCTTCCTCGGTAACAGCCTGTCTTAAAAGACTTTCCTTACCGCTGTCTTCTTTTTCTTTCTGAAGTTTAAGGGCTTCTTCCAGCTCTTTCTGCAAGGCAGGAATCTTACTGTATTTTAATTCGGCAGCCTTTTCCAGATTTCCTTCCCTGGTATATTTTTCTTCTTCAAATCTGGCAGCTTCAATTTCCTCTTTAAGGCTTCGGCTTCTTCCTATGGTCTCTTTTTCATTCTGCCACTGAAGCTTCATTGAATCTCTTTTTGCAGAAAGGTTTGAAAGTTCTTTTTCAAGTTTTTTTAATCTTTCAAGGCTGGCAGGATCATCTTCCTTACTCAGCGACTGCTTTTCTATCTGCAGCTGAAGAATTTTTCTTTCTACCTGATCAAGTTCTGTAGGCTGGCTTTCAATTTCCATTTTAAGGCGGCTGGCAGCTTCATCAACAAGGTCAATGGCCTTATCCGGCAAAAATCTTGAAGAAATATAACGGTTACTCAAGGTTGCAGCTGCAACAAGAGCTTCATCTTCAATTCTTACACCGTGATGTATTTCATACTTTTCCCTGAGTCCACGAAGAATTGCAATAGTATCTTCTACGCTTGGTTCGGCACAGTAAACCTGCTGGAATCTTCTTTCCAAAGCAGAATCTTTTTCTATGTATTTCTGATATTCCTTTAAGGTGGTTGCACCAATTGCACGAAGTTCTCCACGGGCAAGGGCCGGTTTAAGCAGGTTTGAAGCATCCATAGAACCTTCGCTGGCTCCGGCGCCGACAAGAGTATGTAATTCATCAATAAATAAAATTATCTGCCCGTCAGATTTTTGGATTTCATTTATTAGAGCTTTGAGCCTTTCTTCAAATTCTCCGCGGAATTTTGCGCCGGCAACAAGGCTTCCTAAATCAAGGGAAAGAAGTCTTTTGTTTTTAAGGGAGTCCGGAACATCACCACTGGCAATTCTTCTGGCAAGGCCTTCCACAATGGCAGTTTTTCCAACCCCCGGCTCTCCAATAATGACAGGGTTATTTTTTGTTCGTCTGCAGAGAACCTGCATTACCCTTCTGATTTCTTCATCACGGCCAATAACAGGGTCAATTTTATCCTGACGGGCCAGGGCTGTTAAATCTTTTGTAAATTTTTCCAGAGTCCGGGTTTTAGATTCCGGGTCCTGGGAATCAACAGTCTGATTTCCCCTGACAGATTTTAAAGCCTCAATTATTGCATTGTGACTTATTCCAAACTTCTTAAGCATTTCCCCGGTCCTTCCCGTTGAATTTGACATGGCCAGGAGTAAATGCTCGGTAGAAAGAAACTGATCGCGTAAGGCATTCATTTCATCTTCTGCTTTAGCTAGAATCTTCTGGAATTCTGGGGAGAAATAAACCTGTGAAAGGCCTGTTACTTTTGGATTTGAATCTATAATTGCTTTTGTTTTGTTGATTACTTCGTTGACGGAAATTCCTATGCGTTCAACAATTGGAACAATTAAACCATCCTGCTGCTCAAGCAAGGCAAGTAAAACATGCTCTGTGCCTATTTCTGAGTTGTCTTTTTTGTTAGCAATTGACGAAGCTTCCTGTAAGGCTTCCTGAGTTTTTATTGTAAAATTTTCGTAATTCATACTTTTAAATTAATAATAAATTCGAAAATCGACAATAAAATCTACTATAATTCTGCTTCTTCTATGTGACCAAATTCGCAGACACAATTTGTAAATTTAGCAAATTCTATCTGTTCAAGATTTTTTCCGGATTTACGGTAAATTTTAATTTCGCCGCTGCCGCTTCCGCCCTGAAGTACATTCAATACTTTTCTCTGACCTTCCGGAAGTTCTATGCTGCGGTTTGTAAGTTCGTTTATCTGACAAAAGGCATCAACATCAATAATCCACTGTTTGTTATGAATACTTACACTCCAGTGCAGGTTATTCTGGTCAATTTCTTCTACAGAAGGCATTTGAGTACACTGCCATACATCGGAATACTTGTTGCTTCCGTCTAAAGAGAATAATATCTGTGATTTTTCTATATTGCCGGCAAAAGAAACATGCTGATCAAAAACGCCCTGAACACTAAAGCTTGCAGCTTCAAGAGGTTTTCCTGTAATATTGCTGATTAAATTTGCAGAAGAAATGTGGAACCATGGCTCCATTAAGGATTTTCCCCATAAGCGTTCCATAAAACCATAAGATCGGGATGGATCAATGATATATTCTGTTTCATCAAAGGTGATTGAACCGCTGTAAGATACATTCAAGCCGGCAGGGAACCATCTGTTGCCGTTTGCATTATAGCCGTTTGCACATAAGACATTCATTATGTAAGAAAGATTCCAGCTGGCATTTCCATAATCGCACATTAATTCCGGAAAATCATTTAAGTCTTCTTTTGTAATATGAATTGAGCCCTGCAGCTTATTTTCGTTAAATACATTCTGGCCTGCAACAATTTCAAAAGGTTTTGCATCAAAAGAAACTTCGTTTAACGGATAGTAGGAACAAAGCTGTTTACCATTTTTACCGAATTTTCCGATTCTTACTGCGCAGTATGATGGCTGTAAAATTGTTTCTGTCTGTATATTTTTTGCATTTTCTGTTCCGGCAAGTGCGTACTGTAAATCTTCTGCACTGATTGAAACTCTTGGCTTGTATCCAAGAATTGCTTTATCTGCCGAAAGCCAGGGATTTAACATTTCGAATTCCAGGTAGAACATCTGCTGTGCACCTGAATTTTTTTCAATGGCATTAAAAAAGAAACGCCAGTAATTTATGCCAAACTTCTTTTTTGAATTAGAGAATCCGTATTTTATGAGGCTTAAAATTTTAGAAGAATTTCCCATCCCAATAATTCCTTTATATTACTTTATTCTCGGTTTTTGAAATGGAAACTTTAGAAAAAAAAAGACTGCCTTTTTTTCAGGCAGCCTTGTTCAAATAATTATTTATCTTCGAAGAGCTTTCCAAGAGTTTTATTCAGATCTTTCTGCTCTGAAGGAAAGTTATCATTTAAGAATTCAAAACATTCCACAGCAGCTTTTTGTGCATGATCATACCAGATTGAATACAATTCTGATTTTAAATCTCCTCCAGGGAAAGGAGCTCCCTGAACGTCTGAAACTAAATCTCGTAAAAGTTGAATACATTCTTTTGTTTTCTTATCCATTATTCACTCCTGTAAATCTATATTCAGAGAAGTTTCTATAAATATTATAGTGGAAGTTTTAATTTTTTACTAGTAATATTATTTGATTTATCGCAGAAAATTACCTGACGGTAAGTATCCTCTGTATAGTCATAAAGACGCTTTGCAGCAGCGGCAACATCTTCTGTTTTTACGCTTAAAAGATTGTTTACCCTTCTCTGTCTTGAATCTTCCGGTTCGGCATAAATAAAAGTTTGAAATCCCCTTTCTCCCTTTTCTTTTGGAGAAAGAGGAAGAATTGCACTTCCATAATTTGAAACAATTGTTTTTTCAACATCTTCTGCACTTACAGGATTTTCTATAACTTCCTTTAAGCTTTCTTTATAAATCTGCAAAGATTTTAAAGGGCTTGGGTCTCTGTAAGAATAGAAGATACTTGATTCATCTCCGTTATCTGCATAGGAACCAGCACCATAGGCACCTCCTGAAGTACGGATTTTATCCCAAAGAGGATGAAGACTGAACCAGGCGGTAAGAACCTGCTCTGCACTTGCTTCTTTTGTAAGATATTTTGAAGAAGAGGATGCGGCAACAGAATAGCCTGTCTGAGTTTCTATTTGAATTGCCTGAAGTCCTTTTTTGTCCTGTGTAAACTTATACTGGCTTACGTTTTCGAGGATTTCTTCAAGGCTTACCTCTTTTGCTTCTTTTAAGGCCTTTAACTGAGCATTGTGGCAGAAGTCTTTAAGCAGAGGCTTTATTTTTTCTAAAGATGCCTCGTCGCAGGTAAGGTGGATTATAGCTCCGTTATTAAGACATTCCTGGTAAAGTTTTTCAAATATTTTAAGATGCTTTCGGGCATTTTTTTTGTATTCTTTTGCGGTAAAGCCCTGACTTATTCCCCATAATATTTCTATGAGGGCATTACCTTTATTTGAAGCAGCCCTTGCCCTTTTAATGGCAAATTCCCTTCCGCCGGAAACAAAGCCGGATTTAAATTCTGAATAATTTTCATTTGCCAGAGTTTTAAATCTTTTTACATCATCAAAATCCATTTTAGTGATGATTTCACTAAGTAAATCAAGGCATTCTCCGGCCTTTTCGGTAACGGCTTTCGTTGCAATTCCAAGCCAGTTTCTTCCCATAAATTTTTTATCTTTATATTCTTCTGCAATTCTATTGCATTCAGGGCAGTCATTAATATTACCTACAAGCAGTTTTCCCCATACATCTCCCATAATACAGGCTGACTGGGCAATACACTTATCCCAGCCTTTTTTATTCCAGCCAAGATTTGTAATTATATTTGAAAGAAAGGTCATGTATTTATAATATTTTGGACTTATTGTATCAAAAGGGAAAAGCACTTCCATATAGAAAAGTCCGTTTGTTTCTTCTTTGCTTATAAACAAAGGTACATTCAGTTTTTCATCAACCTGTATGTAATCTTCAATAATTTTAGGATACTCAATTACAGGATCCAGTTCGCTAAGGCGGGTCACAGGTATGCAGGCACTTTCTTCTGCACTTTCTATATGCTGCTGATATTCGTGAAGTTTATCCAGATCCTTTTTTAATTCTTCTTTATTAAGATTCTGGCTCAGTTTAGAAATTAAAAGGGCTTCCTTCTGATTTCTGTTTTTAAAATACTGGTCTGAAGGCTCTACAATGATTTTTATGCAGGTCTTGTTGTCCAGAAAATATTTTTTTATAAGTTTTTTGGTATAATCTTTATCACTTCTAAGTTTTTCCTTTACAAGTTCAAAAGAAGAAATTGGATTTAAGCTTGCAGAACATTTATTTCCGTTTGTCCAGTCTTTAAGAACTTTTTCCATAATCTGCATGGAATATGGACCCCAGAAACGGTTTATTTCGCGTAAGGTAAAATCAATCCCCATAACGGCAGAATCTATATCTTCCTGAGAAATTCCATTTTCATATAAATCTTTAAGGGTTTTTGTAATAAGGTCAAAAAGTTTATCTTCGTTTGATTTTTTTACACCCATCATGCCGAAGGTCCAGAATTCTTCCTTAAACTGACCAAATGGACCTGAAGTCTGTTCGTCTCCAAGGCGGGCATCTTTTAAAACCTTTGAAATTGGTGAACTGTCGTTACCGCAGAGAACTTCATTTAAGAAAAGTTTTTCCATGCTGGCACTTCCTGTATACCAGGCAAGGTTTACCATTTCGCCGGTAGAGCCCTGTTCTGGAGCGCAGCGCCTTATTTCTTTTGATTCGGTGTGAACATTTAATTTTATTAAATCAAGCAGTTGATCCTTAATAATAGGACTTGTTGAATAGAGATTTTTTATCTGACCGCTGCAATTATATTTTTTTTCTATGCGGCTCATAAACTCTTTATTCAAAAAATCCAGCTGGTCGACAGTCGGAATATTTCCATAAAGAAACAAAATACAGTTATCTGGATTGTAGAACTTCTGATGGAAATCTAAAAATTCCTGGTAGGTCAAAGATGGAATTTCGAGGGGGTCACCGCCTGAATCAAAAGCAGGATATGAATCAGGATACATTGCACTTATAGTTTCGCTGTAAGCTACTTGAGGAAAAGAAGAGTAATTTCCCTTCATCTCATTATATACAACTCCCTGAATTACAGGATTTCCCTTTTCATCAAGTTCAAGTCTGTGACCTTCCTGTATAAAGGTTGTATAGTCCAGTTTTGGAAAAAATACGCTGTCTGCATAAACGCTCATCATATTAAAATAATCTGCGCGTACAAGAGAAGCTCCCGGATATACTGTCTTATCGGGATAAGTCATTGCATTTAAAAAAGTATTTATGCTTGTAGAAGCAAGAGTATTAAATGGTTCTTTTAAAGGATATCTTTCGCTTCCGCATAGGGTTGAATGCTCCATAATGTGGGCAGTTCCCTTTGAATCTTTAGAGAGGGTTCTGAAGGCAAAAGCAAAAAGATTTTCCTTATCATCTTTTATAACATGATAAACTTCCAGACCTGTAGTTTTATGTCTTAAATAAACCGCCTTTGCCTTATAATCCTTTATTTCTTCAATAGAAATTAATACAAAGCCATTATATTCCTTATTCAGGTTCGCACTGTCTGTAACATCAAACATGGGGTACTCCAATAGTTAATTAAATAAAAACATCATCATTTCTGTCTTTTATGATTAAATGGCCTTCTTCGTATGCCCTTCTTAATTTAGAAAAGAACTCTGATGTAATTTTTTCGCAGTCACTTCTGCGCATAGGTTTTAGAATATCTTCCTGGGCAAGAACTTCTTCTCTTCTTCCGGCAGAAATATTATTTAAAATTTTGTCTCTAAAATCATCTGGTTTTGCCGCAATAAGATAGGCAATATCTATTTCGCTCATCAGTCTTAATTTTTCCTGAATAAAGCGGTCATCTGATTTAACAACATCATCCATGGTAAAGAGACGGCTGCGTAAATCCTGGCCCAAATCCGGATCATCTTCTGAAAGATAAGACAAAATATCGTTTTCTGACCCCGGATCCATTTTTTTAAGAATCTGGGCAAGGGCATTTCTTCCGTCAATATTTTCTGCCTTTTCTGTAGTCTGCCTTAAGGATTTTTCGTGCATGGCCTGATCAACTCTTCTGATTACATCAGGACTTACGCTTTCCATTTTTGCAAGTCTTAACACGATTGCCTTTTTTTCTTCTGCAGTCATTTTGTTAATTACACTGGCAGATAATTTAGGCTCCAGGTTGGAAAGTACAAGAGACTGAACACCAATATTTTCATCTTTTATTAAAAGGTAAATTCTTTCGCTGTCTGCTCCCTGAAGATACTCAAAAGGCCTTTTACCTTCAAAAGCAACAGCCTTAGAAAGCATTTCATTGGCACGTTTTTCTCCATAAGCCTTGGTAAGCATTTCGCGGGCAGTTTCAAGACCACCACTTTGACGGGCTTCGTTTAATAAGGAATCAAATTCTGCAAGAATTACCTGGGCTTCATCCTTGTCTACACTACGAATGGAAGCAATCTCTGGAATTATTTTTTCAATTTGAGCTTCACTTAAATGAGGAAGAATCTTTGCAGCTTCATCTTCGCCAATTATTAAAAGAAATTTTGCAACCCGACGGTAAACGGAATCTTTTCCTTCTTCTTCACTTTTTTCTACAGGAACTTTTAAAAGTCCGCCGGTTTTTAAGTAATTTACAGAATTATCAAGCTGCTGACTGCCGGAAAGCCTGCTTTTAGATAAATCAGACTTAAGGTTGGCCGGGGTCTGAGTTTTTTGTGTGCCGGCCGGGGTCTGAGTTTTTTGATTGCCTGCTGCAGGCTGAGTTTTTTGATTGCCGGCTGCAGGCTGGGCTTTTTCGAGACTGATTTTTTGAAATACAGGCTTTTTAATTTCAGGGCTTTCTTTCTTTTTATTCAGCTGATTATAGGCTTGTGAAACTAAATCATTTTTGGTCATACAATAAATATACTATAAATTAATAAATACTACAAATCAGATTCAGCTATAGAATCAAGCACATTGAGCTTTTTATGAATGGCCCTTGTTCGAACCTCTGCCCTTTCAATTTCGCTTGCGGCCCCTTCAAGTTTTTTCTTTGTAGCATTAAGACATTCCCCGAATCTTCCAAACTCGGCTCTGACTCCGGCAAGCAAATCCCATACACGGGAACTTTCCTTTTGAATTGCAAGGGTTCTAAAACCAATTTGCAGACTGTTCAAAAAGGCGTTCAAAGTTGTGGGGCCTGTAATAGTAACCTTATATTCATTTTGAATCTGTTCAAAAAGACCGGGGATTCTTATAGCCTCGGAATAAAGGCCTTCAAAAGGCAGAAACATTACACCAAAACTGGTAGTATAAGGTTCTTCAATGTATTTTTCTTTTATATCTTTTGCAAACTTTTTAATATCGCTTGCAAGAAGCTTTCTGTAGTTTTCCAGCTCGGCCTTATCTGCCTTTTCGTATGCCAGAGTGATTTTATCCCAGACTTCGTAAGGATATTTTGAATCTACCGGCAGGTATATAAAATCCTGCTTTTCTATAGTGCCCGGAAGCTTTACGGCAAACTCTACAACATTGGCAGGATTTCCAGGATTGGGGTGGGCATTTTTTTCGTACTGAGATGGAGCCAGCACCTGGCTCAAAAGATTTTCCAGCTGAACTTCTCCCATTGCTCCGGCAGTTTTTACGTTTGTAAGGGCTCTTTTTAAGCCTCCTACATCGCTGGCCAGAGTCTGCATTTCTCCCAGCCCCTTTTGAACGGCTTCCAGCTGCCTGCCTACCAGGGTAAAAGAAGAGTTCAGCCTTTTTTCCAGAGTTGACTGAAGCTTTTCATCGACAGTAAGTCTCATCTGCTCAAGTTTTTTTTCGTTACCTTCCTGCAGATTTTTAAGGCTGGACTGTGTTGCGTTTGTAAGGGAATCGAAACGGGTGTTCAAGGTATTATTTATGGAAGTCTGAAAATTCATCAGGGTATCCATAGTTTCTTTTCGCGCAGAAAAAGAGTTGGAGGCATTTTCCTGTCTGTTTCGCCTGAATTCATCCTTTAATTCTTTTTCGTAGGACTCAAGCTTTTCCTTTATGTTTGAATTATCCCCTTTAGATTTCTTTAAAAGAAGCATAATTAAAAGAAAAGCATTAAGAAGGCTTACTGCTATTAAAACAAAAATCAATAAATCAGAAAAACTCTGGCTGTTCAAAAAATCCACCTTTTATTTATTTTCTTCCCTGTGAATTTTTGTAAAGTTTGTAAAACGGGCCCGGGCTTTATTCTGTGCAAAAAGACCTTCAAAAACTCCTGTAAAGCCACCGGCAACTTCTGAAGAAAGATAACGGCTATCTGCACTTCCCATTTGAGTATCATCTACAAAAAATTCATAAGAATAAGGATTTGCAAAAACCTTAAACAGGGCTTTTTTGCAATCTCCCCTTTCAATCTTTTTAATTATACTCTTTGCAGGACCAATTGTAACCTTAAAAATTGCATATATTTTTCCATTTTCGGCCTGTAAGAAAAGGTCGTAATGATGGGCAGGGTCCATATAAATTGTAAGACCGGCCTGACTTCCCTCTTCGTAAGATAAAAGTTCGCATTCCAGGCTCAGGCTCTCTGTAAACTCATTCTGTCTTATTCCAATAAAAGTTGGACTTCCCTTTGCTGTATCTATGCTTTTGTCTCCGGCCATTAATTCAAAAGAGTCTTCAGAAAGCTTATAGTTTTCTTTCTGCGGATTACATAAAAAGCACCAGTCCTTTTGAATTGAAGTATTTGCAAAAGTTTTTTCGTAATTAAAGTTCTGAGGCTTAAACTTGTGTTCTTCAGGACAGTCTGTATTTAGTAAGGCATAGCCATAGCCCTGTTTCTGATTAAAGCCGTTAGAAACCTGAGGACCGCATTCACCTTCTTTTGGAAGTTCAGTACCAAAATAAAACCAGTCATCTTTCCAGACTACGCTTTCCATACAGGTTTCTCGTCCTAAATGATGGTAAGGCATATATTTATCTGTCTGGCGGAAGGCAAGATGACAAAACCACCAGCTGCCGTCATTTGCCTGAACAATATCACCATGGCCTGCCCCCTGCAGCTGATAGCCGCCAAGGTTTCGGTTTGTTAATATAGGATTTAGAGGACAAGGCTCATATGGACCGTAAATATTTTTAGACCTTGCTGTATTAACCATATGACCGTACTCTGTTCCGCCTTCGGCATCAAGAAGATAATAATAGCCGTTAAATTTATACATATGAGGAGCTTCAATATATCTTCCGCCGGTTCCATACCATAAAGGCCTGTTTTCTGAAAGCTTTTTTCCATTGGAAATATCAATCTGGCTCATCTGAATATAACCGCGGCCCTGACTGTCATTTCCGTTTGAAATAAAGTAAACCTTTCCGTCATCATCAAAAAATAAAGAAGGATCGATTCCGTTCTGCTCAACAATTACTGGCTCAGACCATTCACCGTAAATATCATCGGTATAAACATAAAAGTTTCCTATATTTGAAACATTTGTTACAACCATGTAAAAACGGCCCTTGTTATAGCGGATAGTAGGAGCATATATTCCGGCACCTGTATTATTGTCTTCAAGTAAGAGCTGACTCTTTCTTGTAAGGCAGTGACCAATCTGTTTCCAGTTAATCAAATCTTCACTTTCAAATAGGGGTACGCCCGGAAAATACTGAAAGCTTGAACAGACCATATAATATTTTCCATCTGGTCCCTGGCACATACTTGGATCGGGATACATTCCCCTTAACACAGGATTCTTAAATTCCATACTTTTATCTCCACCTTTATATTTGTTTAATGTAATTTTACATCGTTTACCAGGGCGGCATAATTACCATTCAGAGCCATTAACTGTTCATGGTTACCCCTTTCAACAATTTCTCCGTGATCTACAAAGAAAATTATATCAGAATTACGGATAGTTGAAAGTCTGTGGGCAATAATAAAACTTGTTCTGTTCGTTAAAAGCTTGTCCAGGCCCGCCTGAAGTTCCCTTTCTGTCTGGGTATCTACAGAGGAAGTTGCTTCATCAAGAATAAGGATGCGTGGATCACTTAAAAGTACACGGGCAAAGGCTAAAAGCTGTTTTTGTCCCTGAGAAAGTCCTCCACCGTTTGCAGTAAGTTTTGTATTGTAACCATCAGGGAAGGCCATAATAAAGTCATGGGCCCTTACAGTTTTACAGGCTTCTATACATTCTTCATCACTTGCATCAAGTTTACCATATCTGATATTTTCCATGATGGTTCCGCTAAAGAGGAAGGAATCCTGCAGCATAACGCCAACCTGCTTTCTTATAGACTTTATCTGTAAATCCTGAATATCAATTCCGTCTATAAGGATTTTTCCATTGTCGGGATTATAGAATCTGGTAAGAAGGTTAACGATTGTAGTTTTTCCGGCTCCCGTAGGACCTACAATTGCAACAGAGGTTCCCGGAGTTATAGTAAAATCTACATTCTTTAAAATTGGATTTCCCTTTTCGTAGCTGAAGTTTACTTTATCAAAAGAAACATGTCCTCTGATTGGAGGAAGTTCTTTTGCATCAGGCTTATCTGTAATTTCTTCTTTTTCATCAAGAAGTTCAAAAATGCGTTCTACATAGGCACCGGCAGTTACCATGGAATTATAAAAGTTTCCAAGGTTCTGGATAGGCATCCAGAAGCGCCAGATATAACCTGCAAAGGCAACAAGAGTTCCTACGGTTACAGTACCGCCAAGACCGTCTCCCAGCCAGGCAATTCCTGCAAGATAAACAAAAACAACGCCAAGAGTAGAAAGGTTATCTACAATAGGCCAGAGGATATTATTGATATTTACAGCCCTGATCCATACTTCCTTACATCTATCGCAGAGACGGTTAAAAATTGTCTGATTTTCTTCTTCGCGGGCATAACTTTTGGTAATTTTCATACCGTTAAGGCTTTCTGAAAGATAAGCGGTTAAATTTGAACGCTTGTAGCTTTCCTGCTGCCAGGCCTGATGCTGGATTTTCTTAATGGAAATTAAAACTATAATTAAAATTGGAAGAACTGCCATGCAGACAAAAGTAAGTTTTACGTCAATTGCAAGCATAAAGCAGATGATTACAATAAGGGTAAAAAGATCAGAAATAAGCTGAATGATTCCGTTACTAAGTAAATCTGAAAGGGAGTTTACATAGTTTACAACACGAATAAGGATTTTTCCGTGAGGGCGGGAATCAAAATAAGTAAATGGCAGAGACTGCAGCTTTGTAAAAACTTCTTTACGGATTGTAAGGATGATTTTTTGAGCAACTCTGGTCATAAGCTTAAGTTTTGCTGCAAGCAGAAAACGTACCAGAAGGGTCGAAAGAAGAAGAAAAGCTGAAATCTTTATTAAAAGGCCGTATTTATCAAAAAATGCAGAGCCGGCCGGCAGCTTCATTGCATCCGGAATAGCCTTATCTATGGCCATTCTTGTTAAATAAGGGCTTAAGAGTCCTATAGCAGAGGCAAGAAGCATAATAAAACATGCAAGGAACATATATGCCCAGTATGGCTTTATCCACTTCATCATTCTTAAAATGATCCGGGGATTTACTTTCTTTTCAATTTCCTCATCTGCATCAAATTTATTTCTCATAATAAAATCTCCTGAATAATTACTGCTGTACTTCCATTACTTCTTTGTAATAGCCGTCCTGAGCCATAAGTTCTTCGTGGGTACCAAACTGACTGATTTGTCCGTCCTGAACAACCATAATTACATCACAGTCTTTAAATGAACTTAATCTATGAGAAATTATAAAACTTGTATGACCGGCACACTGTTTTTTTATTGATTCCCTGATTTTTGTTTCAGTTTCAATATCAACGGCAGAGGTTGTATCATCGAGAATCATAATCTTTGGATTTGCAAGGAAGAGGCGGGCAAGTGCAATTCTCTGCTTCTGACCGCCGCTTAAACCTACTCCCCTTTCGCCTACAATTGTGTCATAGCCGTCTGTTAAATCTCTTATAAAGTCTTTTACGCGGGCTAAGGCAGATGCTTCTTCTACCTTTTCCATAGAAGAATCCGGTTTACCAAAGGCAATATTTCCCTCTACGGTATCGCTGAACAAAAAAGCTTCCTGCATGGTAATACCGACATTCTTATGCAGATACTGTAAGTCATAATCCCTTACATCTTTTCCATCAATAAGAATCTGTCCCTGGCTTACATCATAATAACGGCACAAAAGATTTGCGATGGTTGATTTTCCGCTTCCGGTAGGACCTAAAACCCCGACAATCTGGCCCGGTTCTACAGTAAAGGAAATATTATTCAAAACAGGATGTTCATCATTGTAGCTGAAGCTTACATTCTTAAACTCAACCTTACCTTTAATTTCATCCTTATCATCTTTGACTGTTTTTATCTGAGCCTTAGTCTGCCAGAGTTCATAAAGTCTTTTTCCGCTGGCACCAAAATTCTGATAGTTATCAACCAGTACACCAAACATATTGATTGGCTGAATAAAAGCCCACATAAGGCCATTGAAGGTTACCAGCTGACCAATTGTCATCTCTTTATTAATTACAAGATAACCGCCTACCAGTATTAAAAATACCGGCAGAATTGAAGTAAGGGTTTCTATCCATGGAGTATATTTTACCCTTACATCAGCATTATCAACTGAAACCTGACGGAACTTATCGTTTTCTTTGTCGAATTTTTCAATTTCGTATTCTTCGCGAACAAAAGCCTTTACGACACGGTTTCCTTCGATATTTTCGCCTACAGTTGTATTAAGGGAGGCAAACTGGTCGCGCACCTTCATATGAGCAGGTCCAATATGAATTTTAAACTTCTGTACCAGAAAAAGTACAAAAGGAGCAATTGCTAAAAATGCAAGGGTCAGTTTCCAGTTAATGGTTCCTAAAGTCACAATTGAGAAAATATAAATGAGGGAATTTTCCAGTGACTGATACAAAACCCAGGCAACAAAGTGTCTTACCTTATCCAGGTCCGAGGTAAGAAGAGTCAGAACATTTCCAGAAGGAGATTTATCATACCAGCTGAAGTCCAGTGTCTGAATATGATTGTACAAATCTTCACGCATAGAACGGATTACGTTCTGAGAACAGTGTTCAAAAATAACCTGATAAGTGTATCTGAAAATTGATTTTAAGAGGGTACATGCTACCATTACAATTACCAGTTTGAACAAAAGATTCAAATCGCGGTTCTGAACCTTAATTACCTTATCTACAATGGCACCAGTTACCAAAGGATTAATCATATTCATAGCTGCTACTATAGTACTGAGACTTAATCCTGCTGCCATCCAAAACCGATACTTCTTAATGTAAGACCAGATCCACTTAAACATTGTAAGCATCCTCCAGAATTTAAAATAAATCTAACTTTATTTTATCTGAAATACTCTAGCATTTAGTTATATAACGTGATATAAAAAAATTAGATTGAAATTGTACAAATCTCTATTTTAGAAGTTCTGAAGAGGATTATTGTATGGATGATTTATTTGAATATAGTGACAGTCTGAATGCACCCTTCCAGGCCTTTAAAGGTGACTGTAAAGAAATAAAACCCCACTGGCATTATTTTACGGAACTTATATATCTTGTAAGCGGCAGTATGGAAGCAGAAGTTGATCAGGAAAAATACACTCTTACTCCCGGAGATTTAATAATTTTTCACCCCCGCCAGATTCATTCCTTCAGGGCTGTAAAATCACAGGAAGGCATTGTTTACATGGGAATTAAATTTGACAATATGATTTTAACAAACACAACCCCTGGTTCTCCTAAACTACCCCGCCTTCTGGAAAATGTTTACAAGCAGAATCAGAAGCTTAATTTAATTACCGCAGACGAACTTAAATACAATCCCGTAAAATTATTTTTTGAAAACTGTATATGGGAAATTGAACACAAAGAATTCGGTTACGATATTAAAACAGCTTCTACAATCAGCCTGATTATTACAGAGCTTATGAGAATCTGGCGAAGACGGGGGTTTGTTTTTTCTTCAAAATCTACTTTTGACTCTTTTTCTGCCAAGGACTTTTCTGTTCTGGAATATATAGATAAACATTCTTCAGAAAATATCAGTATAGAAAAACTTGCTTCAAAGTGCGGTATGTGTTATTCAAACTTTGCAAAACAGTTTAAGCTTCAGTATGGCAGGACCTGCAAAGAATATATAGAGTTCGTTAGAGTTTGTAAGGCAGATACCCTGCTTCTTTATACAGATAAAACCCTTGATTACATCAGCCAGGAAACCGGCTTTACAGATGCCAGTCATTTTATCCGTACCTATAAAAAGATTAAGGGAACAACGCCAAAACAAAGGCGGGCAAAGAATGATTATTAGTCAAAAAAAATTTAATTTTTTTTTAATTTTTTTGCATCAAGTGATTGACACAAATCCGTGTTTAATATAATATAACAACATCACGCGGGCGTAGCGAAGCTGGTTATCGCGCTGGCCTGTCACGCCGGAGATCGCGGGTTCGAGCCCCGCCGCTCGCGCTAAAACCTTCCTAATTCAGGAAGGTTTTTTTTTGCCCAAAAAAGATTGTATAATATTTACAGTTGTAATTATAAGAAATGTATGTGATTGTTCTATTAACAAAGCTGACAGATGCGCTTATGGAGAAAAAATTGAAAAAAAGTTTAATTGTTTTATTTTCATTATTGTTTGCATTTAATTTAATATTCGCAGAAAGTAACTCAGAAACATTCTGGAATTTATGGGAGTCTGATAATCAGGAAGAAGCTGCAGAATTCCTGGAAGCCTGGGAAAAGAAAAACAAGAAAGATCCTGAATTATATGTATGTTATTTTAATATGTATATTATGCAGGCATCTCAAGAACAAATGCATCTAGAAACTTTCTTACCGGATAATTTCGATGGTGAATATATGGTAGGACATAATGACAGCGGTGACGATATATATATTTATTCAGAAATTGAATATGATGATGATTTATGTTTAAAAGCTTTCGAATATATCGATAAAGGTCTTTCATATAATCCTAAACGGCTTGATATGTATTTTGGAAAGGCTCATTTATATTCCTTAATAAAGGATTATAAAAATCAATGCGAATTACTAAAAAATGTATTTGAGTTAAACAAAAAAAATAAATCAAACTGGCTGTGGTCAAATAATACTCCTGCAAAAAAAGCCGGTGTAGATTTTGAATCATCAATGCATGAATATATTTTAGACTGGTTATCTGAAAAATCCGAAGATTCAATAAAATATGCAAAAGACTTATCACTTGCATTTATAAAGTATTTTCCTAAAAATCCTGTTGCATATAATGATACTGCCATATGCTGCATCTATTCCAATGACTTAAAAGCTGCAAAAGAATATTTTAAGGGCGGTTATGAACTTGATAATTCAGATATGATAATTCTTACAAATCTTGCTTATGTTTGTAAAAATCTTGGTGAAACAGAAGAAGCCATAAAGTATTATAAATTACTTGAACAATCTTCAGATGAGGAATATAGCAGCATGGCAAAAAGACAATTAGAAACATTAGAATCTTCAGATCTTATCAATCTGTTAGAGCCAGTTAGCGAAGACTAGATTTTTTATGAAAATAAAAAAGAAAATTTCAGTCATTCTATTTTTATTCTTTACTCAATTTTTCTTTAGCCTTCTTTTATTTTCGGAGCCTGTAACTTCCCAGGACGTAACGTTTCCTTCCTGGGAACTTATCATTTACCGGCCCCAGAATAATGGCGATATCAATGATGTCCGCTGCTATCTTCGGGTTCTTGATATGGAAGACAATGACGTAACCTACTCTGCTATAAAAGCCACTTACGAATGGATTGATATTCCTGATATTGCAAATTACTACCAGGGAAAATATTATCTTTCGGGCGGAATGGCCATGCACTTAAATCTTAAAAAGGGAAAATATAAAATATCTTTTTATACACCTTCCGACAAAACTAATCTTTTTGAATTACCGGATGATAAAAAAGACCAAGCTTTTCAATGGGAAAGCAATATCTTTTATTACAATACAGAGAATCCTACAAAAGTTATTTTTCTGACTCCGACAGCCAATACCAATGGCTTTTACGACGGCGGCTGGTGGATAGATTACAAGGCCCCAAAATATGTAAAAAAGAGAGCCCTACCCCACATTAACGAGTAAGTCATATCTTATATAATAAAGAAGACAATTTACCTTTTCCTCAGGTAAATTATATAAGTCACACACGGCATTTTTATAACAAAGCTGCTGTTCTTTATATACTTCTTCATTTATAACATGGTCAGTTTTATAGTCTACAATTGTAATTGAAGAATCTTCGTTTTGAAAATACAAGTCTATAGCTCCGGTTATGACTTTTCCATCCTTAAAAGACTTAAACTCATGCTCGGCAGAGTATTCAAGACCTTTTTCTTTTGCAAGAAGAAGGGCTTTACCAGCCTTACTGAGCATAAAGGTTTTACATACAGAAATACAGATTTTATGTAAAATCTCCTGATCTTTTTCGCCCAGCTTTTTCATCATTTTTTTTGCATCAAAAAATATCTCTTCTTCAGACTGATTTTTAACAGTCTTTTCAAGATAAAAATGAACAAGAGTTCCAAAATCACTAAAGGAAAATACAGATTTATATTTTTCTATTATTTTATCTATTTCGGGATACAAATCCTTTAATTCACCATGGCTGTTCTTAAACTCCCTGGCCTTATCTGCGTCATATTCCATTTCTAAAGAACTTGGACTAAGGCGCTTTGATTCCAGTTCAGGCTTAGTAATAACCTTAGCCTTTTCAATCCATTTTTCTGCCTTTTCAATTTTTAACTTACGCAGACAATCTATATCAAAGGAATTTGTGTCCTTATAAACGCTTGCAGCTACCCAGGAAAGAATTTCCAGGTCAAATGGGGCATTTTCTGCATAATCCTTAGTAAATTCCTTTTTTGTATAATCAGGATAAAACTGTTCGATGATTGGAGTAAAAAATAAATCCATCTTTGTGCTGTCTTCAGCTTTTGTAAGCTTAAAATGACCATAAAAATACAATTCTTTTACAGCTCTGGTTGCCGCAACATAAATTACCCTTCGCAGTTCTGCACTTTCTTTTTCTGCAGAAAGATTCTTTAATCTGTCAAAAAAGTAATTTCTTACTCCCTTTTCAGGCGTAAAGGAAACTCCAAAATCTTCATCATAATAAAAATCACTGCTTTTTTCTGAATTAGGCTGAACAATACAACCCAGGACAAAAACATAATCAAACTGTAAGCCCTTACTCTTATGAATTGTCATAACCTTAACGGCAGAACTTCTTTCAAGTGGATAAGAAACCTCTTTGGTATTTAAATCAGAACTTTCTGATGATGTGGCTCTTTTTTCATTCTCTTTAATTATGGCAAGTTCATCTATAAACCAGGCAAGACCTTTGCCATCTAAATCTGCAGTGCGGGCAATTTCAAAAAGTAAATCATACTGTTCTTCAAAAATATTTAAATTTTTATTTAAGATGCTTTCATAGTAATAGCCGCAGTCATACCAGAGCATGGTAAGGCTTTTTGTAATTTCCTGTGCTAATACCAGCTCCTGCTTTTGAGTAAAAAAGTCTTTTGCCGCAAAGTAGCGTTTATATTCAACAGAATCTTCCTCAAAAATATCTTTGATTTTTTCGTCATAAGAAGAATCAAATGCATTAAAAACAAAATCAGGATTTTCGTAATCTATTGAAACCGCAAGGATTTTTTCCAGGTCAGCTTCAACAAGCCCTGTAAAAGGAGAACAGATAAAAGAAGCAAAAGCTTTTTTATCGGAAGGATAAACACAAAGACGGAAAAAATTATAAATATCATTTACCGGAGCTTCACTAAAAATATAGGCCTGGGCATCAAGATTATAGGGAATATTAAAACGTTCAAGCCAGGAAGTTAAATAAGAACGCTTTGCCCTGGATTTATCCAGAATAGCAATTTTTGAATAATCTATATTTTTCTTAGTGTGCAGCTCATAGATTTGTCTTGCAATTGAGTACATTATCTGATTTTCTTTTGAAAGAATCTCATTATTTGAAACCGCATCCATAAATTCAGTTGTTATTTTTAGCAGTTTAAGGTGAGTTTTTATATTCGCCTTATTAAGGGCAACTGGTTTTTCTTCTTCATGCTCTGTATTTACAAACTTTGCTACTGCAGACAAAGGATACAAGGCTTCGTAGTACTTATCAGATTCCTTTAAGAAAATAGAATTATAGGCAGCATCAGTCCACTGACCGTCTTTTATTGCATAACCGCCAAAGAGAATATTAAAAGATGAAAGAAGTTCTGGAACCGACCTGTAATTGTAAATCATCTGTAAAAAGGATTCCGGGCCGTTTATTTCTGCAAGATCCTTTTTTAATTCATTAAATACGGCAACATCTGCACCGCGGAATTTGTAAATAGATTGTTTTTCATCTCCTACAAAGAACAATTTATCTTTTACAATTCTTTTAGTAACAGGTTCTTTAGAAAAAGGCTGATATTTTAAATCTTCCTCGCCTTCTGCTTCCGAAAGCAGGAAGAGCAAATCTCTGTTTTTACCATTATTGTCCTGGAATTCATCGATCATTATTTTATCGAAGGCATTTTTTTCCTGCTTACGAATATCTTTCTGTTCAATTAAGATTTTAAGGGCCAGTTCAGAAATGTCACTAAACTCTAAAGCTCCGGAGGCTCTTTTGGCATCATTAATTTCCTGTAGAAAGTTCTGGAGTAATAGGCAGAGTTCCTTTATGTAAGGGAGATCTTTAATAAAGGCTATAAGACTTAAAAATAAAGCTGTAAAGCCTTCCTGACTTTCTTTAATCATCTCCTTAAGACCTTTTATAAAATCTTTTCTTCGTAAATCTCTTAATTTGAAGTCAGACCATTCCTTTAAAAAACTTTCAAAAAGAATAAGGTAAGACTTTAATTCATTATCATCCTTATAAATAAAGTTTTCTTCCGGAATTTCCTTAAATAAATAGTCTTTATTATCCAGTAACTGGATAAGGTTATCATACTGCTCTCTTTTTGACTCATCTGAGTAAAAATCAGCTGCATGTTCATTTATATAATCTAAAATAGCAGAAAGGGATTTTTCAAACTTTCTGATATTCAGGTTCCACTCATCCTGAACTTTTACACATTGATTTATAAGATTTATAGAAAAAATATCGGGTGGACTTGCCAGAGTCGTATATTGACTTATAATTTTTGCAAAAACATTACTGCTAAAATCCTGCAGCATTCCAGGCTTTGCAAAATGCTGAATTCCAATATTATTACGGTTTTTAAGTATAAATGGCAGGGCTAAATCTTCTGCATTTTTTCTTGCATCGCTGGAACCGGAAGTAAAATCCGGTCTTATTCCGTAGCGGTTGGCAGCCATGCGAAGAATTGAACCACAATAAGAATCAAGAGTCTGAATGTGAACATTTGCAAAATCCGCAAGAGCCATTTGAGCATTCAGTCTCTGCTTGTTTCCAATTACTATTCCTTCCTCTGTGGCAAATTTATTCAGAGTATCATAAATTCTTGAATACATTTCTGCTGCGGCTTTTTTTGTATAAGTTAAAGTCAGGATTTTTGAAGCAGGAATCCCTTTTTCCATTACAAGCCAGGCAAAACGGGTTGCCAGTACCTGAGTTTTTCCGGAACCTGCTCCTGCAGCAACAATTGTATTATCTGTACGGCAGCAAACCTTTAACTGCTGTTCATCTAAGGGATGCTCCAGGGCTTTTAAATAAGGATATTTATCTATTAATCTTTCCATTTTCTGCTCCCTTAAATTTTATGGCCGGCCAGGCTATAGCTAGTACGGCAGATTGAATTAAAGGAACAGTTTTTACAATTTGTTAAAACATTTACCCTGTCTAATCTGCAGTCTGATGATGAATCAGGCACAAGTTTTCCTTCTGTTATTTTCTTTTCAAAACATTCAGTGTATTCTTTAAGAAGGGTTATGGTTGGCCAGAAGTTTTCAAGATTCTTTTGTTCATTATCATCATCAACGGCTGTTGTCTCTTTATTTTTTGATGAAGGTTCAATTGCCGTGAAAATCATCTTCATTTTATCATCTGAAAGTAAGTTATTATAATCATACAAATATACATAAGTAGCACACTGAAAATTGCCAAGAGTCATAGTATTTATATCCAGCCAGCAGGCTTTCGCACTTGGAAGACTTGAACTTTTATAATCTACAATTATTATCTTTCCATCAGGATCTTTCAATATGCAGTCAATCTTTCCTGAAATACCAAATAAGGTGGATTGATCTTTATATTCCAGCCATTCTTCAACAGAAAGAATTCTACAGCCGCCATAACCTTTATTTTCTTCATCTGCACAAAAGCGCTTTAAAAAGGCTATTATAATCTTCTTAAAATCTTCTTTTTGTGACTCAAGCACCTGTAAAGAAAGGGGGCTTTTATAATAATCAAATTCCCGTGAATGTATTGCCATTTCTACTGACCGGTCAACAAGGCTATATATATCCGCATCAAAATCCGGCTCAGAATAAACAGGAAGAAAAATCATGGTCTCTTTTAATTCTTTAAATAAGATTTCCAGACTTTTATGACATATGTTTCCCTTAGTAAAATTATCAAGAAGGGAGGTTTCAAGAGAATCTTCCTTGAGCTGCAAAACTTTTTTAAAAATCCAGTTGCGGGAACAAGGAAAAAAGTCATTCAAATCGCTTTGGGTGATTTTTGGAAACTGACCGCCATTTCTGGATCTTTCTGTATTAATTTTATAATCAATCAGTCTGCTTAATTCTTTGTTTTCTGAAGATTTTTTGAGGGTCTTGGAAAAATCAGAACTTTCTTTCCACTTATTAAACTGCATTTTTTGATTATCTGAAATTTCATCCGGAACAAGACTTTCTTCCAGAAACCAGTTTTTTTCTGCCCTTATAAAATCGCTGTTTTCAAGTTTTTCAAAAGGAGATTTTTTTTCTACCTTGAAATAATTGTGCGGAATTGAGAAACCGTCAAAAGCTTCTTCACTGCAGGTAAAAATTGTATTTTCAAATTTATTATACAAATCAATATAAACATTGCTTGCATAATCCGAATCTTTTATACCAAGGGCTTCCCTTTTCTGACTGGTCAGAAATGAAAAAAGACTGTTGGAAACTGTAAGTGCATTTTGAGTACAGTTAATTACAATGTTATATTTAAAAGCGGCAGAGGCAGCTACCTTATAGTCAAAAATGTTTACTCCAGACTGATTCTGCTGTGGTGTATACTTCTTATTTCTTAATTCATTCAAGAAAAAGTCAAAAGGAGATATAACATTAAGATTTCTCTGGCTTATAAAATCTTTCTCAATGCTTATCAATTCGTCCAGTAAAACAATGCAGGAACTTAAAATATTATTTGCAGCAAGAGAAAAGTCATCATCAATTAAAAAATCCTGTTTGAATAAAATCCAGGCTTTTTTTATGGAGGCAAAATCTGATGCATCACAAATGCATTCCACACTTTTTCTTAACTTCTGGTATAAAGCTAATTCTTTTTCGTTTTCTTTACTTTGTTTCAGGGCAAGAATCCATATGTCTCTTTCCCTTCCCTTTTCGTAATTACAGATACAGTGATAATCACAGCCTTTCCTTATAAGACTCTCGTTTAAAGCCTTGTCTTTCCAGGGAATGTAGGTATTAAGCAAAAGAGCTCTGACTGATTCATATGAAAAATTATTTTTTTTACATTGCTGAAGGTTTTCAAAAATTGAACCTGCAGAATTCCGGGTATAAGATTTACCAGTTCTTAGAACATAAGGAATACAATATCTGTTAAATTCCCGCTCTACATAAGGAAGGATTTCTTCCAGGCCCGCAACCGTATAGGCAAAATCCTCATAGGAAATTGTTCCCCCGCTTGAGTTTACCTTATCTCTTATATATAAAAGACTATGACGTAATTCCTTTCTTGCGTTTGGATATTTATAAACTACAGGAGATTTAAGCGAAATTGTATTTTCAAATAGCGTTACTGAAGGAAGGCCTTCCAGCAAAGGACAGAAATCAAGAAAATCTGTAAACTGTTCGGGATAAAATACAAAGAATTCTTTTTCTATGGCAGAAAAATCGGGCTTTAGCCAGGAAGGCTCAAAAAACTCATCACCAAGGAAGTCTTTATATTTTTGATAAATAAACTCATAATCTAAATCTTCCTGGTCACAAAAATCCGGGTTTAATTTTACAATTTCCTGTGTGCGGTCGTGTAAAAGCTTAAGAGAAGGAATAATTCTTGAAAGCCAGTCTGCAAAAGAATAGCCTTTTTGTGCATAAAGAGGATTTATAAGACTTTTTAAAAGCGGCTTTCCCAGGGCTGCCTGCTGACTGTTTTGAAAAATTAAATCGTAAACAAAGATTTTTCTAAGCAAAGAAGGGATTGCCTGTTTTCCCTGAACGTTTGCGCTTACAAACTGGCGCTTAAAATCATCCCATGCAATAAAACGATTCAGAGAAACTGTCTTTACCCCGGTTTTTTCGCTGTTTATTACAGTCCATTCTGCCCATGTAGAAGCAGAAATATCTGTAGAAAAAACAAAAACTATATCAGGATTTTTTATATTATTAACTATAATTTCACTAATCTGATTTGGACTGATTTTTTTTACGCTCATTATTAAATTATAGCATTTAATTTTTTGCTTTTAAAGAAAGTAGTTTAAAAAAGAAAAAGCTTCTGCTCTGCAGCATTACTACAGGCAAAAGCTTTTTTTCTTCCCTAAGTAAGGGCTTATTTTATTTTTCTAAGGAAGGCATCCTTATAACCGTATGATTTGAAGCGGTTAAGGATTACACCATATTCATCCATTGAAACTGGTCCAATTAAAATCTGGTAGGCAGTTTTACTTGAAAGTGGAACAATTGTTACAGGATAATTGTTTCCATATGCATCAAGGATAGCCTGAATATTTGCCTGATCCTTTAAGACTGCAATCTGGATGTAATATTTTCCGCTTTCAAGATCGTTCAAACTCTTTACCATGTGTTTTTCTATTGATTTAGACACATTCTTTTCTTTTGGACTTTCTTCAGTCTTTATTTCTTTAGTAATTTCAACTTCTTTTACTTCCTCAACTTTTTCTACTTCTTCAACTGCAGAAACTTCTTCTTCAAGCTGTTCAACTTCGTCTTCTTCGTAATCAAAAGATGGAGCAACAGAGGTGTTTGGACCAGCAGGAATAAGTACGATAGCCTCGTATTCTTCTTCGGCCTCTTCGATTTCTTCTTCAGCGGCCTCTTCAGCTGGTGTTTCTTCTATTTCTTCAGGAAGTTCTTCAGCTTCTTCTTCAAGAGG
>JAEEGH010001361.1_pt1 | contig 71166 bp, 55 predicted proteins | sample 9134181 | NCBI WGS metagenome assembly JAEEGH01 (sample SAMN16246544, study PRJNA631951) | gut metagenome | biome: gut microbiome; feature: rumen; material: DP-attached | host: Bos | place: Iran: Karaj | collected 2018-10 | reverse complement strand
ACACGCAACAATCACGGCATCCTGTCCAACAACAACATGGAGACAGGCGAGACATCCACATGCTTCGAGATGAGCGAGCTCTCTGCCCTCTCGCCTGAACTGGCCCGCACGGTCGGTACACTTCAGGGGTTCGAGGTATCGAAGCCCTTCACGATGATCAACACAAAGGGCAAGACCGTCTGTGCCATTGCCCGTCTCAAGAACCGTACCCTCACACATCGTGCCAGCATCACCGAGGACTTCCAAGTGATGAAGGATATTGTGAAGAACAAAAAGGGAGAGGAAGCTATCCTTAACTGGATAAAGGATAAACAACAGAGTACTTATATTCGCATCAATCCAGACTGGAGAGACTGCGACTTCCAATACAAGGGGTGGATAAAGTGAAGAGTCGGCGACTATACATCTTTTGTGCGTCCCTGTTCTTCTGCTTTTGCCTGCTTATGGCTGTGACACCGGACCGCAAGCCTGCTAAACAGCGGACGCCTTCCGACAGCAAGGTGCATCTCCTGCATGCCGACCGCCTCTATTTCGACGAGCGGCTGCACAAAACGGCACAAATCCTTGTGGGCGACGTGCGATTCAGCCACGAAGGAGTGCTCATGTATTGCGACAGTGCCCTCTACTACGAATCCACCAACTCGTTCGATGCCTTTGGCAATGTCCGCATGAATCAGGGCGACACGCTTCACCTGAACAGTGAGGTCCTCTATTATAATGGCCTCGACCGCTTGGCAAGGGCGCGTTATGATGTGGTGCTCAAGCACGGCACGATGACTATCTATACCGACAGCCTCGACTATGACCGCCTTTACGAACTCGGTTATTTCTTTGAAGGAGGAAAGGTCCTTGACCACGATAATCAACTGACAAGCGACTGGGGCGAGTACAGCCCTCCCACACATGAGGCAGTCTTCAACTATAATGTCCGCCTTGTCAATCCTGCTCCGCCTGCCAATCCCGAGACGGTGCTCATCTCCGACACGCTTCATTACAACAACCAGACAGCCATCGCCCATATCGTCGGCCCGTCGAACATAGAGAACGGCGAGAACCACATCTACTCCGAACTCGGCTATTACGACACACAGGCCAAGCACTCGCATCTGCTGGACCGCAGTATCCTGACGAACAACGGCAAGCGCCTTGTGGGCGACAGTGTGGTCTGGAATGACGATGTCGCTATCGCCGAGGCCTTTGGCAATGTCGTCTATACTGATGTGGTCAACAAGAACATCTTTACTGGTGAGTATTGCTACTACGAGGACAGCACAGGCTATGTCATGGCTACAGACAGCGCTCTTGCCATCGACTACAGTCAGCAGGACACGATGTACGCACATGCCGATACCATCAAGGTCTTTACCTATAATATAGATACTGACTCCATTTATCGTGTGGTGCATGCTTATTACCACATGCGTGCTTTCCGCAACGACCTCCAGGCAGTCTGCGATTCGCTGGTCTATGATACTCGCGACAGCGTGCTCTACATGTATCGCGACCCTATCCTCTGGCAACAAGGGCAGCAGCAGTTGGGAGAGGAAATACGCATCTTCTTCAGCGGCGACAATATCGACAGTACGCTCGTGCTACGGCAGGCGCTCTCTGTTGAGAAGATAGACGACATCCATTACAACCAGGTAACGGGGCATGAGATGCACTCCTACTTTAAGGACGGCGAGCTGTACCTTTCTACTTCCGAAGGCAACGTCTTTGTCAATTACTATCCATTCGACGAGGACAGCATAATGGTGGAGTTGAACTATACCGAGACATCCCTGCTCAAGATGTATGTGAACAAAAGGAATGTGGACCATATCTGGATGCCTGCTGCTACTGGCATCATGTACCCCATTCCGCTTATTCCTCCCGACAAACTCTATCTGCAGAACTTCGCATGGTTTGACTATATAAGGCCGCTAGACAAGTTCGACCTCTTCGAATGGCGCCCTAAACAATCAGGAACGGAGCTCAAGAAAAGTGTGCGCCATTCTGCACCAAAGCAGACGCTCAACGATATCAAGAAAAAGAGGGGCATTGTAGAAAAGAGCCCGGAAGCTTCAGATGTTCAAGAAACGCCAGAGGTTCCCGAAGAGCCCGAAACTCCTGAAGTTCAAGATGTCCCATTAACCCAACAAACCCAATAAAATGAATCTGTTCAGTACGAGGAAGCCACGCAGCTTCCGCAGGGTAAGCATCTATACGGATGAATCGCGCGACCGTTTGCAGAAACTGGTCGATGAGGTGAAGCGTGAGCAGGGTGAAGCACCGGCGAACGATGCTCCTTACGACCCCGACAAGTTCCGCGGCACATTCATCAACTATACTCCTCGTGCCCAAAGACATAAGGAGCATGGTTCGAAGCTGGGATGGCCGATTGTCATCGCGCTTGTCTTTGCTCTGATAATCCTTTGGCGCTTCCTGCTGACGGGCGTGAGATGAAGCAATTTCTCGTAATAACGCCATAACGTAATAACGCCATAACGAAAGAAAATGGACATCATACACCTTCTTCCTGATTCCGTTGCCAACCAGATAGCAGCTGGCGAGGTGGTGCAGCGTCCGGCATCCGTCATCAAGGAACTGATGGAGAATGCCGTCGATGCCGGTGCATCAACCATCGACGTGCTGGTGCAGGATGCGGGTCGTACATCCATACAGGTCATCGACGACGGCAAGGGCATGACCGAGACGGATGCCCGAATGGCGTTCGAGCGGCATGCGACATCGAAGATAGCGAAGGCTGAGGACCTCTTCACGCTCCAGACAATGGGCTTTCGCGGCGAGGCTTTGCCCTCCATTGCCGCTGTGTCGCAAGTCAAGCTCACGACCCGAACGGCAGAGCAGGAGTTGGGCGTGCAGTTGTGCCTCGAGGGCTCGCGTGTCGTGTCGCAAGAGGTTTGCTCATGCCCCGTGGGAGCCAACTTCGAGGTCAGCAATCTCTTCTTCAATGTGCCGGCACGAAGGAAGTTCCTCAAGTCGAACCAAACAGAACTGAACAACATCATACAGGACTTCGAGCGCATCGCCTTGGTCAATCCCTCCGTGGCGTTCACGCTTTCGAGTAACGGCAACAGGCTGATGCAGTTGCCGGCAGGCGGAAGCTTGCAGCGCATCGTAGGCATCTTCGGCAAGAGACTCAGCGAACAGCTGTTGCCATTGCAAGTGGAGACGTCGCTCGTGAAGATAAGCGGCTTCGTGGGCAAACCCGAGGCTGCACGCAAGAAGGGTGCCTCGCAGTATCTCTTCGTCAACGGACGCTTCATGCGTCACCCACGCTTCCATTATGCTGTGATGGAAGCCTTCAGCCATCTTATTCCCGAAGGCGACCAAGTGCCGTACTTCATCTTCTTCCAGGTGGATCCTGCCAACATCGACGTGAACATCCATCCCACGAAGACAGAAATAAAGTTCGAGAATGAGCAGGAGATATGGAGCATCATTCTTGCTGCTGTACGCGATGCCTTGGGCAAGTTCAACGCTGTGCCCACCATCGACTTCGATGTGGAGGGGCGTCCCGATATTCCGACCTACGATGCGAGAGGTCTTAGCGATGTAAAGGTGCCTAGGGTACAGGTCAATCCCTCCTACAATCCCTTCAGCATCCACAGCGAGAGAAGCAAGCCGACCCGTCAGTGGGATAAGCTTTTCGAGGGGGCAGGGGGCAAGGAGCAAGGGGCAAGAGAATACCAGAAGACTTCAGGCCTTCAGGACAATCCTCTTGCCCCCTGCCCCTCGCTCCCTGCCTCTTCTCTTTTCCAAGAGAGCCAAGAGATGAGCAGCCAGCACTATCAGTACAAAGGCCAGTACATCCTGACCGCTGTGCAATCGGGCTTGATGATGGTGGACCAGCGACGAGCCCACATACGCATCCTCTATGAGCGTTACATGAAGCAGATGCAAGAGCACAACACAGCCACACAAGGCCTTCTCTTCCCTGAACTGTTGGAGCTCTCGCCATCCGATGCCGCCCTCCTGACCGGCATCCTCGACGATATAAAGGCACTTGGCTTCGACATCACGCCGCTTGGTGGCAGCAGTTTCTCCATCGTGGGGACACCTTCGGGACAAGCCAACCCAGTGGCTGTGGTGCAGCAGATGGTGGAGTCTGTCAAGCAGCAGGACGGCGCACATGCCGATGCCCTTCACCACCAGTTGGCCCTTGTCTTGGCCCGCAGCAATGCCATCGAAGTGGGCGAAGCGCTTACGACAATGCAGATGGAGACTCTCATCGGCGACCTCTTCCAATGCAGCAATCCTAACCTCACACCCAACGGAAAGACAATACTCACCATCCTCCAGCAGGAGCAAATAGATAAGATGTTTAGGACCCCCTAACCCCCTTTAGGGGGAACCCATTAACCCCATTAACCCCATCCAAATGAGCAAAAAGATTATTTTAACAGGCGACCGCCCAACAGGCAAACTCCACATCGGGCACTATGTAGGTTCCCTTCGTCGTCGCGTGGAACTGCAGAACTCAGGCCTCTACGACAAGATATTCGTCTTTGAGGCCGATGCACAGGCTCTTACGGACAACATCGAGAACCCTGAGAAGGTGCGCCAGAATGTCATCGAGGTCGCCCTCGACTACCTCGCAGCAGGCCTCGACCCCACAAAGAGCACGCTCTTCATCCAGAGCCAGATTCCCGAGCTCTGCGAACTATCGTTCTATTTCATGGACCTCGTCAGCGTATCCCGTCTGCAACGTAACCCGACGGTCAAGACTGAGATACAGATGCGCGGCTTCAGCGGCGAGAGCATACCCGTCGGCTTCTTCACCTATCCCATCAGTCAGGCTGCCGACATCACCATGTTCAAGGCAACCACAGTGCCTGTCGGCGAAGACCAGGAGCCCATGCTCGAGCAGTGCCGCGAGATAGTGCGTCGTTTCAACTATATCTACGGAGAGACGCTTGTCGAGCCCAACATACTCCTGCCCGAGAACGCTGCCTGCCTGCGCCTGCCGGGTACCGACGGCAAGGCCAAGATGAGCAAGAGCCTCGGCAACTGCATCTACCTCAGCGACCCTGCCGACGAGGTCAACAAGAAGGTCAAGACAATGTACACCGACCCCCTGCACTTGCAGGTCAGCGACCCGGGTCATCTGGAGGGCAACACCGTCTTCACTTACCTCGATGCCTTCGCTACCGACGAGCAGGTGGCACGCATCACAGGTGACTATGCCACACTCCAGGAGATGAAGGACCACTATACGCGTGGCGGCCTCGGCGACGTGAAGTGCAAGAAGCTCCTGATGGAAGTGCTGCAGGAGACTCTCGAGCCTATCCGTCAGCGTCGCGCCGAGTACGAGAAGGACATTCCCGCCGTCTATGAGATACTCAAGAAGGGTTGCGAAGTGGCCCGTGCCGCTGCTTGCGAGACGATGGACCAAGTGCGTCGCGCCATGAAGATCAACTATTTCGACGACCGCGCCCTTATCGAAGAACAAGCCCGACGCTTCCAGAAATAAGAGCTGTAAAAGGTTCTGTTTGAAGACGATCAGTGGATAGCTTGAAAAGCACATGAGGATTTGTCAAAGTTCACGCGTGGATTTGTCAAAGTTCACGTGTGGATTTGACGAAGTTCACGTGAGGATTTCGCATAGTTCACATGTGGATTTTTCAAGCTGCACGCGTGTGGCTTGCCAATTAGACATATCGGGTTTTCGGCTGCGCCATGCATCGCCTAATTGTCCTTCGTTTGTTCAAAACGCGAACAATTAACAAACTTTAACGCATAAAGTTGCGGGGAGTGCACATAAAACATTTACCTTTGCCGCCACTCGCGCGTGTCTTATCGCGCGCATACAATATATAATATATAATAAAGCAGCCTCTGCTACCCCAAAAGACGACATTATTATTAACTAACCCTTTTATAAATTATGAAGAAAAAACTATCTTTATTTCTCCTCGCTCTCGTTGCAACTATGGGGGCATGGGCAACTGTCACAATGCCGACATTGACTACTGACCCGGCAAATCCTGTTCTTTATTCTATTCAGAGCTATCGTTCGTATGGTTTTGTACAGTATGGGGATGGGACGACGCTAACTCAAACACTGGATTACAGCAGTGCCAACACAAAGTTCTACTTTATGCCAGTTAATGGAACGGACTATGCTGAAGGTGTTAAGATTGTCAGCAATGTAAATGGTAAACAAATTAGTGAAATGGAAGGTTTTGCCGATGAAGGGACCACTTGGTATTTGGGAGAGAGTACCTTTGCTGAAGGGGCCTTTAATATTTCTAAGACAAGCGGTTTTAATAATTCTACTTGTTGGGATTGTAGTGCAGCAGGCGGAATGACTACCAATTATTGGCATGCTAATACTGAGGGCTCCACATGGAAAATATTTGGCCATGAAGAGCTCCCGCAGTTTGAGACTTCTACTCTAACAAATCCTAAATGGTACTTTATCCAGTCTGGACGTAATGGCCGTTATTTGTATGCTGATGGAACGAATGCAGGCACTACGACAAACAATCCTAAGACTGATGCTTACAAGTTTGCTTTCATTTCTACAGGTAATAATAAAGTTCAAATTGTTAGCAAAGCTGGCAAGGATGCAGGTAATAATCAATATCTTTCTACGGCACCAGGACTCTCCAATACAGCGTCAGACTTTTATTACTATAATGTTGCTCGAAGTGAGGACTATTTTTCCTTGGCTTATGTTGAATTGTCGCCAAACTCTAATTTCGGTTATGATGGTAACATGAGGCTTCTTCATATTGGTAATCAAGGAAACTTTACAAGTTGGTATGGTCATGCAGATGTTGGGAATTGGTTCAGGGTTGAAGAGGTTTTACCCCTCTGCGAGGTCACCTATACGTATACCTATGGTGACCATACATACACAGCAACTGAAATTCAAAATATTGGCGATCCTGTATCTTTGCCGGCTGCTATCAACTTCCCATATACAAATTACACGTTTGACACCCAAACCGTGCCCGATGAAGCTTCTGCTACAGTGAATGTAACTGTCGAAGGTTTCGATATGCCTTTCGAAGCAAGCACAGACTATGACAACGCCACATGGTATTTCCTTCGTGGGCATGCTTCTACTGGTATTTATCCTAACAACTATATTTCCTTTAATGGAAGCTCTCTTGTGTGGGCAGCTGGAAATGGAATGGATGATCCTTACCAGTGGGCATTCATTGGTAATCCCATCGATGGCATTAAACTCATTAACAAGGCCGCTGGTAATGGTAAGTATCTGACGGATACCGAAAGTGCTACGTCAATGACTGAAACTGCAACAGCATGGGTATTAAAAGAAAAGGATGAAACGAAATTTGGCCTTTGGAGCACAACTAGGAATAACTACGCAAATTGTGCGAACGGTACAGTTAAATATTGGTGGGACTTCGATAATGGTTCATGCTTCTGGGTAGAAGAAGTGCCTGACAACTATGCTTCCAATGTTGAGGCTGAAGTAAAGCCTTGGTTTGACAACTATGGCGGCAACTTCCAGCTGAAGACTTCAGTCGTAGAAGCTAATCAAGCTACATATACCGCTGCCCTCGTCAATTGCGACCTTGCTACCTACCAACAACTGCTTGGTCTGCTTGATGAACCTGATAACTATGTATACCCCTCAACTGGTTTCTACCGCATCAAGAGCATTGGTGCACGTGCCGTAGGTGAGAGTTATATTGCTTATGGAAAATCGAACGGCTCTTCTTATTATGGTTTGATTACAAAGGCCGCAACTGCCGCTAATCAGGACGCTACAACCGTGTTCTATCTCAACAGGCAAAGTAACGGCAAATATGCTATGGCTATTCAGGGACTTAATGTCCAGGCTGCATCTCAAAGCACAATTGTAAGTGCTACGTCAGCTGCTGCACAGGAGTACACCTTCATTCCTTCTTCTCCAGGTTATGCTGTTATGACCGTCAATAGAGGCCAATTTGAATTCCTTCATGAATCAGGATGGACTGAAGCAGGTTATGATTTTAATGCTGTCTTAGGTTGGGAAGCTTCTGCTGGTGCATCACAATGGACCGTAGAGGAGGTTACATCCCTTACCATACCTCTCAATGGTGTTGGTGGCAACTACTATGCTACTTTCTGCGTTCCATTCGATGTGACGCTTGACGATGCTACTACAGCTTACACACTTGACAGGGGTGAGGGAACAGAGCTTACTATGTCTGCTATCACCGAAGCAGTTGATGCTGGCACTCCTGTTCTGCTTGTCGGCGAACATACTTCAGCAAATGCAACGATTGGCACTAACTACTCGGCTGCTATCTCTACAGGCACTGCTCTCACGGGCACCTATCTCGAAATCGCAAACTTCGACGGTGCAGCCAATTATGTCCTCGGTAAGGACGGCGACAATGTGGGCTTCTACCACTGGAAAGGCACCAAACTGAATGCCAACCGTGCTTATATCGCAGGCAGTGGCAGTGGTGTCAAGGGCTTTGCGCTCAACTTCGACGACGATGCAACCGGAATAAATGAAGAAATAGGAATGAAGAATGAAGCATCTTCAATCTACAATCTCGCCGGACAGCGCATCAGCAAGATGCAGAAGGGCATCAACATTATGAACGGCAAGAAGATTGTCGTGAAGTGAGAATGTTTATGATAGTAAGAACTCTTAATTCTTTAAAAGAAATGAAAAAGACATATCAAAGCCCTGAGGCACTTGTCATAAAGATACAAATCCAAGGAAGTCTGCTCCTCAACACATCCGAGAAGGTGATTGAAGCCGGCGACGGCGGTTGGGCAAAGGAAGAGAACAACAATGTGATTACAGACAAGAACATTTGGAGCGACGAATGGTAATTTGCTGTTTGTCAGTTCGATAAAGAGAGCAGGAGGTGTTGTTGCACCTCCTGCTTTTTTGTTATCTGTATGGTTTTTTTTATGGGGCTGTAGGGGGATGCAAAACGCCGCGTGCGGCGTTGGCAATCCCCGCGTGCGGCGATGGCAATCCCCGGCTGCGGCGTTTGCCATTTCCGCAGGCGGCGTTTTTTATGCCCGAAAACCCTATAAATTAACGAAATAAGCGGCATTGTACATATTTTGACAGCAAAACCTTTGTTGATGCGATTATTTTTGCTAACTTTGTGCGCAGAAAATACGATAAACAACAATAAAAAACAATTATTATGTCAACAAGAAGAGATTTTCTAAAAGGAATGGGAATGGCAACAGCCGGCATGGCTTTTGCTCCCGGCGAGATGTTGGCTGCCAAGAAGAAACAGCAGCCTGCTCCAGCTCCCAAGAGTGAGAAAGTGAAGATTGCCTACATCGGCATCGGCAACCGCGGTCAGCAGAACATCGACGAGTTCGCCAAGACGAACATGGTGGATGTGGTGGCGCTTTGCGATGTTGACCTGCAGGGCAAGCAGTGCCAGAAGGTGCTGAACATGTACCCCGACGCAAAGAGGTTCACCGACTTCCGCAAGCTCTTTGACGAGTACAGCGACAAGTTCGACGCTGTGGCTGTCAGTGTGCCCGACCACACGCACTTCTTCGTCTGCATGGCTGCCATGAAGCACGGCAAGCACGTCTATTGCGAGAAGCCCCTCATCCGTACCTTCCAGGAGGGCGAAATCCTCATCGAGATGGCAAACCGTCATCCCGAACTCGCCACGCAGGTGGGCAACCAGGGACACTCCGAGGCCAACTACTTCCAGTTCAAGGCTTGGCAGGAAGCCGGCATCATCAAGGACGTGACGAAGGTGGTGGCTCACATGAACAACGACCGCCGTTGGCACAAGTACGACTGGAACATGACGAAGATGCCGGAGGGCGATCCCATCCCTGAAGGCATGGACTACGACACCTGGCACGGCGGCATCCGCTACCATAACTTCAGCAAGCTCTACCATCAAGGCGACTGGCGCAGCTGGTACGACTTCGGCATGGGAGCTCTCGGTGACTGGGGCGCTCATCTGCTCGACACGGTGCACGAGTTCCTCAACCTCGGACTGCCTTACGAGATTAACATGAAGTACGCCAAGAACCACAACGAGTTCTTCTATCCCTTCTCGAGCACCATCGAGTTCCGCTTCGGCGCTCGCGGCAACATGCCTCCATGCGACGTCATCTGGTACGACGGCACCGACAACCTGCCGCCACTGCCCGAAGGCTACGGCGAGAGCAAACTGGCCGACGGCATCCCCGCAAGTGGCCAGGGCGAATATACGCAGCAGAAGATTAACCCGGGCAAGATCATCTACGGGCGCGACCTCACCTTCAAGGGCGCAAGCCATGGCAGCACGCTCGAAATCATCCCGAAGGAGAAGGCAGAAGCCATGAAGGACAAGCTGCCGCAGGTGCCCAAGAGCCCGAGCAACCACTATGTCAACTTCCTGCGTGCCTGCAAGGGAGAAGAGAAGACACGTTCGCCCTTCCAGATAGCCGGCGTGCTCTGCCAGGTGTTCTGCCTCGGCGTCATCGCACAGCGCCTCAACACACAGCTCTTCTTCGACCCGAGGACAAGGAAGTTCACAAACAACGAGTTCGCCAACGCCATGCTCACCGGCATGCCCCCACGCCGCGGCTGGGAAGAGTTCTACAAGATTGACTAAACTAGGAAAACCTAGGACTCCCTAGGAAAGCCAAGGACTTCATAGGGTCTCCTATAAATAAAACAAACACAATGAAAAAGATTGTATTAGCCCTGGCGATGCTGGCCATCCTGCCTGCATCAGCAAAAGTAAAGAAGACAGTAGCCCAGCAGCCTGCTCCCGTTCCTACAACAGACAACATCCTCTCTGAGCAGGAACAGCGCGAGGGTTGGAAACTCCTCTGGGACGGCAAGACAACAAACGGCTGGCGCGGCGCAAAGCTCCAGACCTTCCCTCAAAAAGGCTGGCGCATAGAGGACGGCGTGCTCAAGGTTGAGGCTGCCAACGGAGCCGAGAGCGGCAACGGCGGCGACATCGTGACCGACAAGACCTACCATAACTTCATCCTCAAGGTGGACTTCAAGATAACCGAGGGCGCCAACAGCGGCATCAAGTACTTCGTTGATCCCGACATGAATCAGGGCGAAGGAAGTGCCATCGGCTGCGAGTTCCAGATACTTGACGACCTGCGTCATCCCGACGCCAAGCTCGGTGTGAAGGGCAACCGCAAGCTCGCCTCTCTCTACGACCTCATCCCCGCTCCCGAACAGAAGCCTTTCGACATCACAGCGTGGAACACCGCAATGGTTATCGTCAAGGGCAGCCATGTGGAGCACTGGCTCAACGGCGTGAAGATGCTGGAGTACGAGCGCAACAACCAGGAGTGGAACGCACTCGTTGCCTACAGCAAGTACAAGAACTGGCCCGACTTCGGAAACCGCGATGGCCGCATCCTGTTGCAGGACCACGGCAACGAGGTTTGGTTCAAGAACGTAAAGATAAAGGAACTGTAACACTAGGTCTTCCTAGGAAAGCCTAGGGATTCCTAGGAAAGCCTAGGACATCCTAAAAAGCAAAACACAATGAAAAGACTCTTTCTGGCAGCCTTTGCCACATTCCTTTGCGTAAGCACTTACGCCATCGACGACCCTGTGCAGTACGTCAACCCGCTCGTCGGCTCACATTCCACCGGCGGTCTCTCCACAGGCAACACCTATCCAGCCATCGCTGTGCCCTGGGGCATGAACTTCTGGACGCCGCAGACAGGCAAGATGGGCGACGGATGGTGCTACACCTACGATGCCGAGAAGATACGCGGCTTCAAGCAGACTCACCAGCCCAGCCCGTGGATGAACGACTACGCCATGTTCAACATCATGCCCGAGGCAGGCGACGCGCCCATTTACGACCAAGACAAACGTGCCAGTTGGTTCAGCCACAAGGCAGAGGTCAGCAAGCCGCATTACTACAAGGTCTATCTTGCAGACTATGACATCACCACCGAGATAGCGCCCACAAGCCGCGCTGCCATCTTCCGCTTCACGATGCCCGAGGGAAAGAACTTCGTCATCGTCGATGCCTTCGACCGCGGCTCTTATGTGAAGGTCATTCCGAGTGAGAACAAAGTGGTGGGCTACACGACTCGCAACAGCGGCGGCGTGCCCAAAGACTTCAAGAACTACTTTGTATTGCAGTTCGACCGCCCGTTTATCTACACATCGACTGCCGACGAAGGCAAAGAGGGCAAGAACCTCGAGATGAAGAGCAAGCATGCTGCTGCTGCAGTCGGTTTCCAGACGAAGCGCGGCGAGCAGATCAATGTTCGTGTCGCCAGCTCATTCATCAGCATTGAGCAGGCCGAGCAGAACCTCAAGGAGCTTGGCAGCAAGAGCCTCGAGGAGATTTCCGAGGCCGGCCGTCAGGAGTGGAACCGCGTGCTGAGCGTCATCGATGTGGAGGACATGAGCGATGTTGACCGCTTGCGCACCTTCTACAGTTGCCTCTACCGCAGTACGCTCTTCCCCCGCAGTTTCTTTGAGATTAACGCGAAGGGCGAGGTGGTGCACTACAGCCCCTACAACGGGCAGGTGCTGCCGGGTTATCTCTTTGCCGACACGGGCTTCTGGGACACCTTCCGTGCGCTCTTCCCCCTCGTCAACCTGATGTATCCCAGCATGAGCCAGAAGATGCAGGAAGGCTGGGCGAATGCGTATAAGGAGAGCGGCTTCCTGCCCGAATGGAGCGCGCCGGGTCATCGTGCCTGCATGGTGGGCAACAACTCCGCCTCTGTTGTGGCCGACGCTTACCTCAAGGGAATCCGCGGTTACGACATCGATGCGCTTTGGGAAGCCGTGAAGCATGGTGCCAATGCCGACCTGCCCCGTACGACGAGCGGCCGCAAGCAGTGGCAGACCTACAACAAGCTGGGCTATGTTCCCTACGACAGCATCAACGAGAGCGCAGCCCGCACCCTCGAGTATGCCTTCGACGACTGGAGCATCTACAAGCTCGGTCAGGCGCTTGGCAAGCCAGAGAAGGATATCAAGGTGTATGCCGAACATGCTTTCAACTACAAGAACCTCTTCGACAAGAGCCATAACCTGATGCGCGGCAAGCTGGCCAATGGCGAATGGGCGCCGAACTTCAATCCCTTCAAGTGGGGAGACGCGTTCACCGAGGGCAACAGCTGGCACTACTCCTGGAGCGTGTTCCATGATCCGCAGGGTTTGATAGACCTCATGGGCGGCAAGGATGTCTTCAATCAGATGCTGGACAGCGTGTTCATCCTGCCTCCCATCTTCGACGACAGCTACTATGGCGGCGTCATCCACGAGATACGCGAGATGCAGATCATGAACATGGGCAACTACGCCCACGGCAACCAGCCCATCCAGCACATGATATATATGTATGCTTACAGCGGGCAGCCCTGGAAGAGCCAGTACTGGCTGCGCGAGACGATGAACCGCATGTATAATGCCCATGCCGACGGCTATTGCGGTGACGAAGACAACGGACAGACATCTGCCTGGTACATCTTCACGGCTATGGGCTTCTATCCTGTCTGCCCAGGCAGCGGCGAGTATGTGCTCGGCGCACCTTACTTCAAGAAGATGACACTCCATCTCGAGAATGGCAAGCAGGTGGTCATCACAGCTCCCCAGCAGAGCGACGAGAACCGCTATGTGGGCGCTCTCAGGGTGAACGGCGCAGAGCATAACGTCAACTATGTGAAGCATACGGACCTCGTTGCTGGCATGAAGATGGACTACACCATGCAGTCGCAGCCCAACCGTCAGCGCGGTACAAGTGCCGAGGCAGCTCCTTATTCCTTCAGCAAGGAGTACAAGCCGTCTGCTAAGTCAAAGAGAAAGAAATAGAGTCATAAAGTCCTGAAAGGCGCTAAGGGGACATTGAGACCTCAGGGCCTTTCATCAAACACACGAAACGATGAAAAAACTGTCACTCCTTATCCTGTGCCTGATGGCATGCTTCTGCGATGCCGGAGCCGAAGTGAAGATCACCTATACAGACTCTGCACAATGGAAAGCCTACGATGACTTCAACGAGGTTTTCCTTGACAAAAAACGCAACATCTATATGGCAGACACGAAGCAGCCGAGTGCCGACCACCGCGGCAACGGCTATCGCGACGGAGATGAGTCGGGCTGTGCTGCCGCTATCTGGTGCCAGGCCATCATGTACGACATGGTCGTCAATGCCTACAACCGCGCTCAGAAGGAGCAGGATGCCTCGCGCATGGAGAAGTACAAGACGCTGCACGACGCCATCTACAAAGGCGAGAAGGCACATTATGTCAACTTCGACTTCCACAACCCCAACACGGACAACGGCTGGTTCGTCTATGACGACATCATGTGGTGGACGTGTGCCTTGGCACGAGCCTACGAGACATTCAATGTTTTGGACTACCTCAACTATTCCGAGAAGAGCTTCTGTCGCGTATGGTACGGCTCGTCCAAGGTTGGCGACGACGGCTCGTATGCCGATCCGGCCCGCTTCGAAGGCAAGTACGGCGGCGGCATGTTCTGGGAATGGCAGCCCATCGAAAAGGCGAAGCCGCATAAGCCAGGCGATTTCCGCTCGGCCTGCATCAACTTCCCCACCGTCATCGCTGCATGCCTGCTCCATCGTCTGGTGCCCGAAGGCAGGACGGCTCCCACTGCCACTCGTCCTGTAAGGCAGACCAAGGAGTGGTATCTGGAGAAGGCGAAGGAAATCTATGCCTGGGCCGACGCCACGCTGGTCAACAGCAACGGCCGTGTGGCCGACGGCATCCATGGCGGAGGGCCCGAGTTCACGGACCATCTCTACAATCAGGCCACCTACATCGGAGCCAGCTGCCTGCTCTATCAGCTCACACAGGACATCAACTACCTGACGAAGGCATTGAAGGGTGCAGACTATGTGGTGAACAATATGTGCGGCAACACAGGCATCCTCAAGTATGAGTCGGGCTACGAGCAAGGCATCTATGCCGCCATCTATGCACAGTACATCAAGCTGCTGGTCTATGACTGTGGCCTGAGCGAAGGAACAGCAAGCACTTATCTGGAACACATAAAGAAAAACATCCAGAGGGCATTCGTTGCGATGGATAAGACCCGAGGCATCCAAATTGGAAACTTTGCAAGGAACACTAAGGAGACCGATGTGGTGGAGAGCTACGGAGCCAGCGGTATGCCCGCACTCATGCTGATGTTCCCCGTGGGCGACAGCGCTACGCCCGTAGACAATGTTGAGGCTCGGAAGACAGACGGGCCGTCGGACGTCTATACTCTCGAGGGCAAACTGGTCATGAAGGCTGCCACACCCGAGCAAGTTCACCAGCTCGACAGCGGTCTCTATATCTTCCAGAAAAAGAAGGTGTTAGTCAAATAAGACATCTCCTCCAGAGGCACTTAAAAACGCCGGCTGCGGCGTTGGCAATCCCCGCGTGCGGCGATGGCAATCCCCGGCTGCGGCGATGGCAATCCCCGCACGCGGCGTTTGAGACCCCCTCTTGAGGCATTAAAAATCCCTATGCTATGAAGAAAACAATCCTGTTGTTTTTGGCGGTCATCGCACCGATTGTAGGCGGCGTTATTGGCGGCCGTTATCTCAATGAATACCTTCGGAATCGTCCGACCTGCCCCGAGGAAGACGCCAGCCAGTTCGTGACGCTCACCGACGCCGTGCCCGATGCCATCCTCGAGATCAGGTACTTCAGCACCTACAACTTCGTGGGGGCGCGCATCGACGGCTACCTCGAGCCCACGGCCCTCCTGACGAAAGAGGCGGCAGACAGTCTCAGGGCAGTCAGCGACGACTTGAAGGCCCTGGGGTATCGCCTGAAGATCTACGACGCCTACCGTCCGCAGCAGGCCGTCGACCACTTCGTCCGTTGGGCGGAAAACCTGCCGGACACCCTGATGCGCCGTTTCTTCTATCCCGACCTCGACAAGAGCGTCCTCTTTGATCAGGAGTACATCTGTGCGAAGAGCGGGCATACGAGAGGCTCTACCGTTGACCTCACACTCTTCGACATGCAGAAGGAAAAGGAGTTGGATATGGGCGGGACATTCGATTGGTTCGGCCCCGAGAGCCATCCCGACTTCTGCGGAAATCCGGAAACGGAGGAGTTTACGGGCGACAATAGCAAAAGCCCTGCCGGTCGCAGCATCACATCCGAACAGTTCTGCAACCGCATGATACTCCGCGAAGCGATGATGCGTCACGGCTTCAAGCCGTTCCCCACAGAATGGTGGCACTTCTGTTTGGAGAACGAACCTTTCCCCGACACCTACTTCAACTTCCCTGTCCGTCAGCTCTGACGTTTAGCTGAAAGCTTCATCAGCAGTCCGCCGACCGTACCAAGGCAGACGCCGATGGTGTTGGCAATGAAGTCGAGCCACTCTCCGCTACGGCAAGTGGTGAGGTGTGCCTGCATGAGTTCCAAGGCGCCGCCCATCGCGATGGGAGCCAAGAAAGCGAACAGCAGCAGTCTCCCTATGTCCCATTGGTTGTGAGAGCGTTGGTACTCAAACCAGATGACCAGCGTCAGCACGCCATACATCACCATATGCGTCCATTTGTCGGCAAGTGGGACCTGAATGTCCACCTTCATGTCGGGGATGGGCAGAACGGAAAGAACGATGATGGCAACTGCCACGAGAACTGTGATAGGGTAGCGATGAAGGTACTTGTGTAGCATATAAGGACTCTTTTTGGATATTTCGCTGCAAAGATACGGCTTTTTTATGTATATTTGCAACGTTTTTCGAAAATAACTTCGCTACATGAATTCAGGTAACGCAGCAAGAGGAAGTTTTGGAAGTCAGCTGGGAGTCATCTTGGCGTCGGCAGGCTCGGCCGTTGGCTTGGGCAACATCTGGCGCTTTCCGACCGAGGTGGGAAAGGGTGGGGGAGCAGCCTTCATCCTCATCTATCTGTGCTTCATCTTCCTGTTCGCCATGCCGGTCATGATAAGCGAGTTCGTCATCGGACGCTCCGCACGCAGCAACGCCATCGGAGCCTTCCAGAAGCTCTCGCCAGGCAAGCCGTGGGTAGCGGCAGGCATCATGGGCGTCTTGGGCGGATTCCTCGTGCTCTCCTTCTATTCTGTCGTGGCAGGATGGACGTTGCACTACACCATCCAAGCGGCTCTCGGACAGCTACAGGGACTTCAGACAGCCGACAACGGACAACAGGCAACAGACTTCGCAGCGGCCTTCAACGCCTTTGTGTCCAATCCCTGGCAGCCTGTCGTCTATCTCACCCTGTTCCTCTTGCTGACGCACCTCGTCGTGGCGCGCGGCATACAGCACGGCATCGAGCGCTACTCCAAGCTGATGATGCCCATGCTGCTGGCGATAATCGTGCTGCTGGTGGCTTTCTCGCTGACTATGCCAGGCGCTGCCGAAGGAGTCAGCTTCCTCTTGCAGCCCGACCTGAGTGAGGTGACGCCCGATGTGGTGCTCGGAGCGATGGGACAAGCCTTCTTCTCCTTGAGCGTCGGGCTGGGTTGCCTGGTGACCTACGCGTCCTATTTCAGCAAAGAGACCAGGCTGGTGAAGTCCGCCATGAACGTCTGCATCATCGACACCATGGTGGCTGTGCTGAGTGGCTTCATCATCTTCCCGACGGTCTTCAGTGTGGGCATCGCTCCCGACGCAGGCCCGGGTCTGGTTTTCATCACCCTGCCTAATGTCTTCCTGCTGACCTTCAGTGAGATGCCCGTTGTGGGCTATGTCTTTGCCCTGCTGTTTTATGTGCTGCTACTGCTGGCGGCCCTTACAAGCAGCATCAGCATGCATGAGATCTGCACAGCCTTCATCTCCGAGCACTTCAGCAAGAGCCGCCGCACCGCCGCAGTCATAGTGACCATCGTCTGCCTCGTGCTTGGCGCTTTCTGCTCGCTCTCCTTCGGTCCGTGGAAGGACGTGACGCTCCTCGACCGCGGCATCTTCGACCTCTTCGACTTTACCGTGACGAAATTCCTGATGCCCTTGGGCGGTCTCATGATGACGCTTTTCGTGGGGTGGAGCCTTGGCCGCAGCCTCGTGGAGCGGCAGCTGACGAACGACGGCCGCATCCCTGTCCGCACGATGCGCCCGCTGCTGTTCCTCATCCGCTGGGTTGCGCCTGCCGGAATCCTTGTCATCTTCATCAACGAACTCATAGGCATTTTCATATAACAACGCTATGGAAACAAGACACGACTTTGGCAGCAAGATAGGAGCGGTGTTGGCATCCGCAGGCTCGGCAGTGGGGCTGGGCAATGTCTGGCGTTTCCCGACGGAGGTGGGCAACAACGGCGGCGCGGCCTTCATCTTCATCTATCTTCTTTGCATTGCCTTCATAGGCATTCCCGTGATGATGAGCGAGTTTCTTATCGGCAGGCATACGCACACCAACACTATCTCGGCCTTTGCCAAGCTTGCCCCAGGCAAGTGGTGGCGCATCGAGGGCATTGCAGGCGTGTTCGTAGCCTTCCTCATCCTCTCCTATTATATCGTCATCAGCGGCTGGACGCTCTTCTATCTCATCGAGTCTGTGGGAGGTAAATTGCAAGCCGACAGAGACTACAGCGACGTGTTCAACAACTTTGTGAGCAACCCCTGGATGCCTGTCCTGGCTGGCGTCGCCTTCATGGCCTTCACGCATTTCATCATAGCGAGGGGTGTGCAATCGGGTATCGAGAAGTCGTCGAAACTGATGATGCCGCTGCTGCTCTTTATCATCGGCATACTTGTGGTGTGCTCGTTCGGCATGCCTGGCTCGTCGAAAGGGCTGAGTTTCCTGCTGAAGCCCGACTTCTCGAAGCTGACGGCCGACGTGATTCTAAGTGCCGTGGGGCAGGCCTTCTTCTCGCTCAGCCTTGCCATGGGTTGCCTTTGCACCTATGCGTCTTATTTCAGGGCGGACACCAACCTGCCGAAGACGGCTGTGGGTGTGAGCGTCATCGACACGGTGGTGGCCATACTGAGCGGTTTCATCATCTTCCCCGCCGTGTTCAGCGTGGAGGGCGTCAGCGTGGATGCCGGGCCGGGCCTGGTCTTCATCACACTTCCCAGCGTGTTCAACATCGCCTTCCATCATGTGCCGATCATCGGCTACATCTTCTCCGCGTTCTTCTATCTGCTGTTGCTGCTTGCGGCACTCACCAGCGCGATTTCCCTGCACGAGAGTGTGACGGCATACGTCCTCGAAGCCTTCTCCCTCTCCCGAAAGAGGGCAGCCGCAGCCGTGTCCATTGCGTGCATGACGCTCGGCATAGTCTGCTCGTTGTCGTTCGGACTGTTGGGAGACCTGAAGCTCTTCGACATGAACATCTTCGAGCTGTTCGATTTCACGGCTTCTAAGATAATCCTTCCCATCGGCGGCATCATTATATGTCTCTTCACGGGCTGGTATCTCGACAGGAAGCTTGTGGAGAGTGAGCTGACGAACCAGGGCAAGTTGCGCTTCAAGCTGTTCCGCATCTACTATTTCATCATCCGCTATGTGGCTCCGCTGGCCATCGCGGCAGTCTTCCTGCAAGAGATACTTTCATGAAACGCCTGCCCACACTCACTCCCGGTCAACGCCGAGCCCTGCTTGTCATCGAGTGGGTTCTGCTGATAGGCGTCATAGCCTTTTCCATTTGGAAGTGGAGCCCCTCCGATTCCCCTGTGAATGGGGAGACCAAGGAGCAGAAAGCGTCCTCTTTGCGGGGAGGCATAAAGGAGACCGAAGCCGGCGGCGGCTCTTCTCTCCCCAAGGAGCAACCAGTCGAGACCTTCCCCTTCGACCCCAATACGGCCGACAGTGCCACCTTGCGCCGCCTGGGGCTCTCTCCCTGGCAGGTCAGGAGCATCTATCACTACAGAGCCAAACATGGGCGTTATCACAAGCCCGATGACTTCAAGCGGGTGCCTGGCCTGACCAACGAACAGTGGGAAAGACTGATGCCTCACATAAGGATTGCTTCCGACTTCCAGTATGTGGAGTCGAAGCAGTCGTACCAGGAATCTGTCGATGAAATGGAGGAAATTGAAGAGAAACTGGGTATGTCGTACGCCGCCCTGCACGACACGCTCTATCGTCAAGTGAAGATACGCCCGGGTCAGACCATCGACATCAACACGGCCGACACGGCGCAGCTGAAGATGATACCAGGCATCGCCTCGAAGCGGGCTGCCCGTATCGTGGCCTATCGCAGGTCGCTCGGAGGATTCGTCAGCGTCGAGCAGGCAATGGAGGCCATCGAAATGCCCGACTCCGTGCTGAAATACATGACCTTGTCGCCCGTCGAAATCACAAAGATAAACATCAACAAGCTCTCTGTCCAGCAGTTGATGAAGCATCCCTACCTCAATTTCTATCAGGCCAAAGCCATCGACGAGCACCGCCGCAACAAGGGAGATCTGCATTCCCTCGACGAGGTGTCGCTCCTCGAAGGCTTCCGAAACACCGATATCGACAGGCTCCGTCCCTATCTTTCGTTCGAGTAGTTCGTTGCTGCATCATGATAAATCAATTGCTGCATCATGATAAATCAATTGCTGCATCATGACAAATCAATGAACTTCGGGTGCGGCGTTGGCTGACGACGCTGCTGGAGCCGTCCGTCCCGCCTGCAGGAAACGGGATTCACGGGCTGAGGTTATAGTCAAGGCCAGCAGCCCTTCTATGTTTCAGGGAATGAGCAACGAGCTGTCTCCGTAGCTGAGGAAGCGGAAGTCGTGTGCGAGGGCGTAGTCATAGACATCGTGCCATGCCTCACCGATAAAGGCGCCAACCAAAAGCAGCAAGGTGCTCTGCGGTTGGTGGAAGTTGGTAATCATGCGACGCACGATGTGGTATTTGTAGCCCGGGGCAATGATGATCTGCGTGCTGGCGTGCAGCACCTCCTCTCCCCGCTCGTCCATATAGCGGAGCAGGGCAGTGAGCGCCTCCGTCGTCGAGAGCGAGTTGTCATATTCATACGGCATCCACTGGGGAACGTGAAGAAGAGAAAGCCTCTCCCCAACCCTCTCCAAAGGAGAGGGAGTATCGTCGCAGTTCACCCCTCCTTTGGAGGGGATGGAGGAGGCTGCCAATACCCCCATATAATACAGGCTTTCGAGGGTGCGGACGCTGGTGGTGCCGACGGCAATCGCCTCACCTCCGTGGGCCAGGAGCCGCTCGATGGTGTGGCGATGCACGGCAATGTGCTCGGTGTGCATGTCGTGCCCGCCGATGTCCTCGCTCTTGACGGGTCGGAACGTGCCGGCACCCACATGCAGCGTCACCTCCTCCCGCTCTATGCCGCGGGCATCGATGTCCTGGAGGACGCGCTGCGTGAAATGCAGTCCCGCCGTAGGCGCCGCCACAGAACCCTTTATCTTCGAATAGACCGTCTGGTAGGTCGTCTTGTCGCTCTCCTCAGTCTTGCGGTTGAGGTATGGCGGGATGGGAAGCTCGCCGATGGCATCGAGGACTTCGGCAAATGTCATTGAACATTGACTGTTGTCCGTTGTCTGTTGTCCGTTGTCCTCCTCGTCTGTCCACCATCGGAACTCAATGAGTTGGCTCGTGCCGTGTGTGCCCTTGCGCTCCGCAGTAATGGTCAATGTTGAATGGCCAATGCTGAATGTCCTTGTCAGACGCCCTTCCTTCCACTTCTTCAGGTTCCCCACCAGGCAATACCACGAGCAGGAATCCTTCCTGGCGAAGTTCTCCTGATACTCCACAGGCTCCGCCGGCTCCAGGAGGAACACTTCGATGAGAGCGCCGAGAGCCTCCCCTGTCCCCTCCAAAGAAGGGGAGATTCTGTCTGTCATCTCGTTCAGCCGTTGGTTCTCCCTTCCTTTGGAGGGGACGGGGGAGGCTTTGCTTTTCCGGAAATGCAGCCTCGCCTGGATGACCCGCGTGTTGTTGAAGACCATGAGGGCTCCTTCGGGCAGCAGCGAAGGCAGTGAGCGGAACCGAGTCTCGCTGATGCGTCCCTTGTCATAGACAAGCAATTTGCTGCTGTCGCGTTCCGGCAATGGGAACTTCGCAATGCGCTCTTCAGGCAGAGCGTAGTCGTAGTCGCGTATTTGTATGTGCTTCGTGTCCATAAAACGGCTGCAAAATTACAAAGAAAAATGTAAAAAGAGTTCATCGTTCAAGAAAAAATCACTATATTTGCAGCACAAATAATATAATTACACACAAAACCCATTAACTCAGAAAGCTATGAAACTGACAGGAAGAAGAGAAAGCACAAACGTGGACGACCGTCGCGGCATGACTGCGGCCAAGGCTGGCGGCATAGGCATCGGCGGCATCATCATCGCCCTGATTATCTCGTTCATCACGGGCAGCAACCCTCTCGACATGCTGACCAATGCGGGCATGCTGGGCAACATCACCGAACAGGCCGAAGGCGGCCGCGAGTTCACCGAAGAAGAACAGGCGCTTGCCACGTTCTCGAAGCAGATCCTTGCAGGCACGGAAGACGTCTGGACCGAACAGTTCAAGAAGATCGGACGCACGTACGAGCCTCCAAAGATGGTGCTCTACACGGGCGCAGTGCAGACAGGCTGCGGCAACGGCTCGGCAAGCATGGGCCCCTTCTATTGCTCTGCAGACCAATGCCTCTACATCGACCTCTCGTTCTTCACTTCCATGAAGCAGCAGTTGGGTGCCGACGGCGACTTCGCATACGCCTACGTCATTGCGCATGAGGTCGGTCACCATGTGGAGTACCTGCTCGGCACGCTGGGCAAGGTGCATCAGCAGATGTCGAGGCTCAACTCCACTGAGGCCAACAAGTTGAGCGTGCGCCTGGAGCTCCTTGCCGACTTCTATGCAGGCGTCTGGGCTTACCACGACAACAAGATGTTCGGCAGCCTGGAAGACGGCGACCTCGAGGAGGCCATCAACTGCGCCCAGGTCATCGGCGACAACTACCTGCAGGAGAAGGCCCGCGGCTATTCTCAGCCCGAGACATTCACCCACGGCACCAGCAAGCAGCGCATGAAGTGGCTCAAGCTGGGCCTCCAGACGGGCGACATCACGAAGGGCACCACCTTCCAGTGCAGCGACGCAGAGCTCTAAGCCCGGGGCTGGCGTTGTTTACAATCGCCCGTCCTTGTAAGTGGAGGGGCAAAGCGAACCGAGGGGTGGAGTGGAAAGGAGCGAACGGCACTTTCCGCTCCGCCCCTTCCCGTGCCATAATTATTGGTGTCCGGTAAATTCGCCCTGAAAGGGCATTAAGCTGTCAGCCCAGGGCAGCGCCCTGGGTTAATGATGCAGAAAGAGAATGCGCCCTGAAAGGGCAATAGCTTTGTGTTATAGTGCTTTTGCCCTTTCAGGGCGAACATTTCCCATACGCCCTGTACCCAGGGCGTTGCCCTGGGCTGACATCTTTATGCCCCTTTGGGGCGTCCCAAGCCCCTTGGGAGCGCCAATTCCTGAGGCCTGCAAAATCCCTTTCCATAGCCTGCAAACCTGCACAGAGGCAGAGGAAATGTCGTTTCCCGACTGCCACAAACTTCATTTGCAGCCTGCGTATGCAGCTCCGCAGCTTGCATACGCAGAAACGCAGCCTGTGTCTCTGTATTCGCAGCTTGCGTATGAAGCAGTCCGAAGCCTGAATGTGTGTATTCGCCATGCGGAAAATGCGAATTTAGCAGGCTGTGAAACACATTGAAACGCGATGGAATGGCCTTTTTCGCTTTTTCTTTGTAATTTTGCAGGCGAAAGAGAAAAGATGGAGCATGACGGCGGATGAGAAATAGAGGAGCGTGGATGCATTTTTCCTCACTTCAGGCTTTGTCCTTCTCGCTTTTTTTCGTACCTTTGTGGCCGTAAACAGTAATACACAGATGCTATGAAGATAGGCGACCAGGTGCGCTTCCTCTCCGAAGTGGGAGGCGGCAGAGTGAGTGGGTTCCAAGGGAAGAACATCGTCCTCGTGGAGGATGAGGACGGTTTCGAGATACCGATGATGAAACAAGACGTCGTGGTGGTTGGCAACGATGACTACGACATCGGGAAGGCGAAAACGATAGAGAGGGACAAGCCTCTGCCCAGTTCTTCCTTGAAGGCAAGGGAATCGGAAGAGTCTGAGGAGAAACCCGTCACGTTCAAGCCGAAGCCTCTCGAACGCAGGGAAGGCGAACGGCTCAACCTCTATCTGTCCTTCCTGCCCGACGAAGTGAAGGAAATCTCCAGCACAGGCTTCGAATCCTATCTCGTGAACGACAGCAACTACTTCATGCAGGTCTCGCTGATGAGTGCGGAAGGCGCCAGCTGGCGTTTGCGCTTCTGCGGCATCATAGAGCCCAACAGCAAACTTTTTGTCGAGGCCTTCGACCGCTCGCAGGTCAACGACCTGGAACGCCTCTGCGTGCAGGCAATCGCCTGGAAGCAGGACAAGCCGTTTGCCTTGAAGCCTGCCATAACAACTGAGCTTCGCCTCAATCTGACAAAGTTCTATAAACTACACATCTTCCGTCCTAATGAGTTCTTTAATGAACCCAACTGGACGGAAGATGTTATCCGTGACGACAAACCTGTCCGGGGCGTCTTTGTGGATGCCGAACAGGTGAAGGAAGCGCTTAGCTCTTCGGGTCGCCAAACTTAGTGTCGGTGTGCATGCGGCGCATCGCTGCATCATCCTGGCGCGGACATATCATGAGGAACTCTCCTTCCTCTGCCACCACATAGTCTTTCAAGCCTTTTATGACGGCCGTGTGACCTTCGGGCAGGCGTATGATGTTGCCCTGGCATTCGTAGAGATACGCGTTGGTGCCCATCAGGACATTGCCCTCGTTGTCGCTCGGAGCGTCCTGCCCGATGCTTGCCCATGTGCCGAGGTCGGCCCAGCCGAAGTGTCCGCGTTGCACATAGACGTGCTCGCTTCGCTCCAGGATGCTGACGTCCATGTTATAGTTGGGCAGCACATTGAAGCTCTCGGGCACCAGCTTCGGGTCTTCGCTCTCGGCTTCTGCCATCATCTTGGGTATCTCGATGCGATACTCGGGCACAAGCATGAAGAGATTGTCGAGCATGACGCGAGTGTTGAAGCACAGCAAACCGGTGTTCCAAAGGAAGTTGCCTTCCTGAAGGAAGATGCCGGCAAACTCGGCGTCGGGTTTCTCGGTGAACGACTTCACGGGGAAGATGTCGTGGCTGAGCGGCTGGTCATCGTTCATCTGGATGTAGCCGTAGCCCGTCTCGGGTCGCGACGGCGTGATGCCCATCACGAGGAGTCCGTCGTTCTCGCTGACGAAATCGAGTCCGTCGAGCACGTCCTGCCGGTACTGCTCCTCTTTGAGGATAATCTGGTCGGAAGGCGTGACGAACAGCGTTGACTGCGGGTTCTGCTTTGCGATGAACACGGAACCCCAAGCCACAGCAGCCAGCGTTCCTCTGCGAAGCGGCTCTTCCAGGATATGCATGTCGTCCACCTCGGGCAACTGCTCATAGACGAGCGGCAGATACGCCACGTTTGTGCTGACGTAGATGTGTGAGGGGTCGATGAACTGCGCAACCCTGTCGTAGGTTTGCTGCAGCAAGGTCCGTCCTGTGCCGAAGAGGTCGAGGAACTGCTTAGGCTTCACCGTTCGGCTGATTGGCCAGAGGCGAGTCCCGTTGCCGCCTGCCAAAATAAGACAATACTTGTTGTCGGCCATGAGATTTAGCGCAGTTTCTTAATGACAGGCAGCAGCAGGCTCTCCATGATCTCGTAGCCCTTTTCATTGGGATGCACGCCGGGATTGTCTTGTGCCAAGTCGGAACGCATGCCAGTCCCTTCGGCATTAACCATCGCGCTGAAGTAATCGACGTATGGAATCTTGTTCTTCTTGGCATACTCCTGCACGCGAGCATTGAGTTTGCGTATCTTGTCCATGCTGTCGTTGATGGCTGGACGCCAGCTGAAGCCGCCGGCAGGGAGACAGCTGGTCAGGATGACCTTGCACTTGTGGTAGCGAGCCAGTTCTACCATCGAGAGGACATTGCCATAAGTGAGTTCTTCGTTGTATGGGCCAGTGTTCTCTGCGATATCGTTTGTGCCGTAGTTGATGACAACGACCTTGGGTTGGAGGTTGATGACATCCTCACGGAAACGGAGAAGGAACTGGTAGGAAGTCTGACCGCCAATGCCGCGGCCGATAAGTCTGTTGTCCTTGAAGAAGTCGGGGCGCTTGCCTGGCCAGCCGTCGGTAATGGAGTTGCCCATCAGTACGACGCGCTTGTCCTTCTTGGCAGGAGTGCCGAGTTCGCGGTTTGCGTTAGCGTAGCGCTTCCAGTTAGCGAATTCATGTTTCTGTGCTTGAGTGCCGAGAGCGATGCTGAGCAAGGCAATGGCTGCAATCATTCTTGTTTTCATGATTATGGGTTTTAGGGGTTAAATGTGTCTAGAGGGTTTGGAGTGACTCAGAAAGCCTTGCGGATGCTATCGGCAATCTGTTCGAACTCTTCCGGTGTGAGCTTGAGGTGCGGGTTGGTAAAGCGCATGTCTGCCTCAGTTTGCATGGGGACGAGATGGATGTGAGCATGAGGAACCTCCAGGCCGAGCACGCATTGTCCGACCTTCACGCAGGGAATGGCTTTCTTTATCGCCTTTGCCACCTTCTTTGCAAACACTTGGAGTCCTGCAAGTTCGTCGTCCTCGAGGTCGAAGATATAGTCCACTTCTCGCTTGGGAATCACGAGGGTATGCCCTTTCTGGAGAGGGCTGATGTCGAGGAAAGCATAGTAATGCTCGTCTTCTGCAATCTTGTAGCTGGGAATTTCGCCTGCCACGATACGTGAAAAGATGCTAGCCATAATTATATACGGTTTGAGGATTTACTGTTTACGGTTTGTGGAATTTTTAATTCCGATTTGCCGGATTCCTTCTTTTAGTCAAACGCGATGCTGACCACCTCGAGCTGGATGGTGCCCTGCGGCACTTTAATCTCTGCGATGTCGCCCACCTTCTTGCCGAGCAGTCCCTTTGCTATCGGTGTCTCCACGCTGATCTTGCCGCTTCGCAGGTCAGCTTCTGTGGCGCTGACGATGGTGTACTTCATCGTCATCTTGTTCTTCACATTGCGGAGCTCCACGGTAGAGAGGATTTGCACTGTGCTGGTGTCGAGGTGCGTGGTGTCGATAATCTTAGCCTCGATAATAGTCTTCTTGAGCATAGCTATCTCAGTCTCGAGTTTGCCCTGCCATTCTTTTGCAGCATCATACTCGGCATTCTCCGACAGATCGCCTTTGTCGCGAGCTTCTGCGATGGCGGCGCTTGCGGCCGGTCGGTCGATGCTTTCCATGTGCTGCAGCTTTGCTACGAGCTCGTCGTAGCCCTTTTGTGTCATGTAAGCCATTAATAATTATTTTTTAGTTATACATTATCTATATATAGGGCTTGGGACGAGGAGCGAGGGCCTGCTCTTTATTCGGCGAAAGCACGAAAAAAAAGAAGAATCCCGACCGTCGAAGTCGGAACCCTTGTCCTTTTCCCTTTTTTATGTTAGCCGTTTGCAAAGGTAGGGATTATTTCCTTTCAATGCAAATTTTTTGCAAGAAATTTCATCACCGAACACTATTTCCCTCTTCCCCTGATGTGCTAAAAGTCCTTTTTCTGCTCTATATGTCGTATAGGGCTGCGTTTATCGACGCAATTTGTACTTGCCCCCGACGAGCATTTGCACAGCGCCTTTCATCTCGAGCGAAAAGAGGAGGCTGGAGAGTTCGCCAATCGGAATGTTTGTCTCTACTGCGAGGATGTTGATTTGCTTGCTGTCGTCCTTTGCAAGTGCCTGTAGGACAACCTGTTCCTCGGCTGTGAAGCTGTCGGCGAAGAGCTCTTGCTGAATGCCGTCGGCGAGTTGCTTCTGATGCATCACATCGTCCGTCCAACCCATTGCCAGGCAGAAATCCTCGGCACCGGTCAACAGCGTGGCGGCATTCGAGAAGATGAGTTTGTTGCATCCCGACGAGTAATTGTCGAAGACGCGGCCAGGGAAAGCCCAGACCTGTCTGTCGTAGCTGAGTGCGATGTCCGCGGTGATGAGTGAGCCGCCTTTGGTGGCGCTTTCCACCACGACGACCGCGTTCGAGATGCCTGCCACGATGCGGTTGCGCTGCACGAAGTTCCGCTTGTCTATCGCTGTGCCCGACATGAACTCGGTCAGCAGCCCGCCTTGCCCGACCATCTGTATGGCGGTGTCGCGGTGCAGACGCGGATATATCTGGTCGAGGCCGTGGGCAAGGACGCCGACGGTCTCCAGACCCTCTTCCAAAGCTGCCCGATGACTGTGCACATCCACGCCGTAAGCCAGTCCGCTCACGACGAGGGCATCCGGGCAAATCTGCTTCAGGTCGCGGACAAACGAGCGGCAGAGGTCTTTGCCGTAGCTTGTGATTTGCCTCGTTCCCACCATGCTGACGATGTGTTTCGCGTTGAGTTTGGCTGTGCCGCGATAGTAGAGGAGAATCGGGGCATCCGAACAGCCTCGCAGCCGCTCCGGATAGTCATCGTCGTTCAAGCCCAGGCACCTGATTTTGCTCTTCCGGCAGAACTCGAGCTCTTGCTCGGCTCGACCCAGGAAGTTGCAAAAATCGCCCATTCCATCGAGGAATTTCTTGGATGCAGACGGCAGAACCTGCTTCAGATCCTTGCGATTCTCGTAGATGGCAGTAGCCGAACCCAGTTCGCTGATAAGCAGATGCAGGTTGGTGAGGCTGAGCGCAGGCACTTGCGTCAGTGCCATCATGTATAAAGTCTCTTGGTCGGACATATCATTTTATATTGGAGTAGAAATGGAAGTAAAAATGGAAGTTAACTCGCTTTGCTCCTGGAATTTAAGTGCTTCGCACTGGACGACAGTCCTTATGCCTGTTTTAGCATTGTCCTGCACGCAGTGCTTAACTCCCAGCCAGCTCTGCTGGCTTTACTTCCTGTTTTACTTCTTGTTTAACTTTTGAAGCCAGATTCAGTTTCTCTTCCAGCTCGGGGCAGCGGCTGAGCTTGCCGCCGACGAGGCACACGACATCCACTTTCCCCCGAGCTGCCAGCTTCATGTCGCTCGCCCGGTATATGTCCTGATGAAAGACATAGCGGATGCCCTCCTGTTTTATATTGAGGCAGGAGAGGAATTCGTCGCGGCTGCGGAGCGGTGTCTTGTAGGCAATCTCGATGCGTGCCACGACAGACACGATGTCCTGCTCCAGCATCTCGGCAAAGCTGATGCCTGCCGCGAGCAGGAACTCGTGCCGAGTGTGCTCCATATAGTGCTGATAATTGGCATTGTTCACGATTCCCTCGAGGTCGCACTCATAGTCGCGAACCTTCATCTTTAGTTCGTAAGCGTATTCTTTCATATTTCGTAATAATAGATTCCACCTTCCATTTTACCCCATTTCATCGGCTATGTTGCCACACGAGGCGAGTTGCGTTGATTGCACGTACATGTAGATGCAATTGCAAGTACATGTATGTGCAATTGCATCTACATGAATGTGCAAAGAACTCAGCGTGCTGTGTTTGATTGTTTCCCATCTTATGTTTGTTCACTTCGCTTGAGGTATTCGTATCCGAAACGGCATCTGAGGCAGTCCGTCCTGTCGCAATACTGGCGTTTCAGTTGGATGAGCGCCTGACTGTCGGCAGCCGTACTGACCTCCAGACCGCATTCTTTCCACTGCCGCAGGATGTAGTTGTTCTCGGCAGGCAGCGCTTCGAGCAGCCGGATGGCTCGCTGGCAGATGTCCTCGTCGCTGATGTGGCGGCCGTAGGCGAACAGCAGCGGGACTACTGTATTTATAATGAGAAGGCGACGGCTGGCTGCCGTCATTCCCTTTATCGCCAGGCATTCCTGCAATTCCTCCACGCTCTTCGCCTCCATGAGGCTGCTCATCTGTGCCCGGCCGGAGTGGTAGAGTTCCGCAATCTGCAGGATGCGCATCGAGGGGAAGTTCTTGGGACGCGTGCGGAGGAAACGCCAGTCTGCCCTTTCCATCGTGTCGCCCAAGGTGAATTTGTGCTTCAGGAAGTCGAACTCCTGTTGCAGGAGCTGCACCTCCTGGCTGCTCCTAACCGCCTGAACCTCAGCGATGAGTCCTGCCATTCCGAGGAAGAGCGCCTCTATCTGGAACAGGTCGTCGCGATGCTTTCCAGCCGCCGAGAGCGGGATTCGCATGGCCCAACGCTCGAAGGCATCGCCGTTGAGGCCGAACCCGAAACTCCGGCTCAGCGTCACGAACGTGGCCCGTTCCCAGTCGCCGCCTGTCCGTTCGGCTCGCTCGGCCACCAGTTCCGACCGTTCCTTCAGCCTTTCCACTATCAGGGCGTCCATCCACTGATGCGCTTTCATGGGCGGCACAGACGGGATGATGCGGTGGCATCGCGGGTAATCCTCTGTTCGGCAAAGCTCCTCGTAACGCAGCCTGATGCTTTCCGGGATGTCGAGCCTGACCTGCGGCAACGCCTTCCCGTCCTGCGTCCTGACCTCTCCGTCTATCTCCCCCACGACATGCAGAATGACGCTGTTGTAGGCGGGGTCGGAGTTGTGACTGTGCCTGTACCAGTCCGACGAGCGCAGATGCACCTCGACATTGCCTGCCCATACCGTCCCGCCCAGCCGAATCTTGGCATTGAAGAAGTCGGGACCCTGATTGTGGTTGTGCAAACCCGGGTCGATGACCTCCACCGTCTGCCCGTCCTCTGTGGTGAGCGGCTTCAGAGGCAATATCTTGTGTTTCCAGACATAGTGCAGCAGCCTTTCCATCCTTATTTTGGCTCCGTTAACTTATTTTGTGAAACAAAAGTACGCAAAATTGGCCGAAAAGCAGTACTTTTGCACGGAAATTATTAGATAAGGTATGAAAATAGCACTCATAGGGTACGGCAAGATGGGCCGTATGATAGAGGAAATAGCGCTTTCGCGTGGTCATGAGATTGTCAGCATTATCGATATTGACAATCAGGAAGAGTTTGAGTCGGCCGCTTTTGCAAGTGCGGATGTCGCCATCGAGTTCACCACGCCCTGGACAGCCTACGAGAACTACCTGAAGGCCTGGAAGGCAGGCGTGAAGGTGGTGAGCGGCAGTACCGGATGGATGAAGGAGCATGAGGCGGAAGTGCGCAAGGCATGCACCGACGAGGGCAAGACACTCTTCTGGGCCAGCAACTTCAGTGTGGGCGTGGCCATCTTCTCGGCAGTCAACAAATACTTGGCCAAGATCATGAACCGCTTCGAGCAGTACGATGTCAACCTTGTGGAGACGCATCACATCCACAAACTCGATGCCCCATCCGGCACAGCCATCACGCTGGCGGAGCAGATTGTGGAGAACCTCGACCGCAAGGAGCGTTGGGGACTGCACGAGACAAAACCCGAGGTGCTCCGCATCGACGACATCCGTCAGAAAGAGGTGCCCGGCATCCACACCATCACCTACGACTCTCCGGAGGACATGATCACCATCACCCACGATGCCCACAACCGCCGCGGCTTCGCGATGGGAGCGGTCCTGGCGGCTGAATATACCAAGGAGCACACAGGCCTGCTCACGATGAAAGACCTGTTTAAATTCTAATCCTATTATCCCTGGAATTCTCATAAACCTCAATAACTTCCATAAAACACTATGACAAAAAAGAAAAGATACAAAGCCACAAAAAGTGATTGGGCAAAGGCCATCATCGCCATCGCCCTGTTTATCGCATTCCTCTACTGGGTGGATGCCTGGTGGGGACTCATCGCAGTTCCCTTCATCTTTGATGCTTATGTGACACGCTTCATCCCCTGGACTTGGTGGAAGGATGCCGAGAATCCCGTCGTCCGCACCCTTATGAGCTGGGTCGACGCGATTGTCTTTGCACTCGTGGCTGTTTACTTCGTCAACATCTACTTCTTCCAGAACTACACCATCCCGTCGAGCTCGCTCGAGAAGAGCCTTCTGGTGGGCGACTACCTGCTCGTAAGCAAGATGAGCTACGGGCCTCGCGTGCCGCAGACGCCTCTCCACATGCCGCTCTGCCAACACACACTTCCCTTTGGTGGCAAGAGCTATATCGAGTGGCCGCAGTGGAAGTACAAGCGTGTGACACCCAGGCCCATCACACTCAACGACATCGTGGTCTTCAACTATCCGGCAGGCGACAGCATCGTCAGCAACCCGAAATACCAGACGGAGTACTATGCACTTTGCTACGGAATAGGCGCCCAACTCTATCAGCAGCAGAGCGGAATAGTGCCGCAGCCTGATGAGATGACTCCTTTAGAGCAGCGTCAGTACTACAGCGCTGTGTATGAAATGGGCAAACAATACGTCCGCCTTAACGCCCACGACTTTGGCGAAGTGGGTTGGAGGCCTGTGGACAGACGCGAGAACTATGTGAAGCGTTGCATCGGCCTGCCCGGCCAGACCCTGGAAATCAGGGATTGTGTGGTCTATCTCGACGGCAAGGAGAACCCTGCACCCAAGAACGTGCAGTTCAACTACCATGTAGAGATGAACGCAAGCTACTTGCCCGAGAACCTTGTTTACGAGCTGGGTCTCAGCATGAAGGACGTTCAGGATATGTATCAGACAGGCTGCATGCCCTTGACCTTCGAGGCAAAGAAGGCACTGGAGCAGCATACGGAATACGTCGCAAGCGTGACTCCCTTCATAAATCACGACACGGAGAACCTCTATCCGCAGAATGCCTATACCGGTTGGACGTGCGACAACTACGGTCCCATCTGGATTCCCAAGAAGGGCGAGAGCATCAAGTTGACTCTGGACAACATCGCCATCTACGAGCGCCCCATCCGCAACTACGAAGGCAACGACCTGAAGATAACTCCCGAAGGCGACATCCTCATCAATGGCAACAAGGCAACGGAATATACCTTCCAGATGGACTACTACTGGATGCAAGGCGACAACCGCCATTGCTCCGCAGATTCTCGCTATTGGGGCTTCGTTCCGGAAGACCACATCGTGGGCAAACCCATCTTCATCTGGCTGAGCACCGATGCCGACCGGCCTTGGTTCAGCGGCCACCACATTCGATGGAATCGCCTGTTTTCGCTTGTCGATAACATCAGGTAATGGTTCTGCCTTGCTGTTATCTCGCCCCGGTTTCCCATTATAGCGCTTTCTATCGTGCCGAGGAGGTGCAGCTTGAGGTGTGCGACCACTTCTCGAAGCAGACGCTGCGCAACCGTTGCTGGATAGACAGCCCCAGTGGAGCGCTCGCCCTCACTGTTCCGGTTGTAAAGACGGAAGGCAAGACATTGATGCGCGACATACGCATCAGCGACCACGGCAACTGGCGGCATCAGCATTGGATTGCCCTCGAGAGCAGCTACAGGCAGTCGCCTTTCTTTGAATACTACGCCGACGACTTCGCTCCTTTCTACGAAAAGAAGTGGGAGTACCTGGCGGACTACAACGAGGAACTCATGATGTTGGTTGCCTCGCTGCTCGACATTGAGAAACCTGTCACAAGGACAACATTGTATGAGAGCGATGCGTTTGCTCAGTTGCCAGCCTTTGATGGCCGACCTTACTATCAGATGTTTGCCTCGCGGCATGGCTTTCTGCCCGACCTCAGCATCGTTGATTTGCTTTTTAACCTTGGACCGGAGGGTGTGCTATGGCTGTAACTGTTCATCCCCTCTCTGTTAAGGAGGTCTCTGTGCCTAAGCAATTCACATATCCTTTCTGCTATGAGCCGCATCCACTCTGTGTTGCTGCGGCAGACGAGGTGCGGCGTTATCTTGCCCAGCATCCTGAATGGCACGACGAACTGCAGCGCGGCAAGATGTTCGGCGTGCTCATAGTAGACCCCTCTAAATCTCCCCTTAAAGGGGAGACTTCTTATCCTGTGTCCTCCCCCTTTAAAGGGGAGTTAGAGAGGGTCTCGCTCTCTTTCCTTGCTGCCTTCTCCGGCACGCTCGACGGCAAGACGCAGCATGAATACTTTGTGCCGCCTGTCTTCGACCTTATGGCTCCGGGATGTTATTTCCAAGAGGAAGAGGCTGCCATCTCATGCATCAACCGACAGATTGAGGCGCTGCAGAGCACACTGCAGCCAAGTCCGTTGCGTGAAAAGATGAGCGAGGAATTGTCTGCTTACAGGGAGCAAATGCGGCAACATAAGGCAGAGAGAGATGTCCTCCGACAAAACGCCTCCCACTTGAAGGAGGAAGGGAGGGAAGAGCTGCTTGTCCGACAGAGTCAGTTCGAGAAGGCGGAATATCGTCGCCTCAAGTTGTCTTGGGAAGAACGTATTGCGGCGGATGAAGTTTCGCTTCGTGAGGCCCAGCATCAAATAGAGCTGTTGCAGCAGGAACGGCATGAGAGGAGCATCGCCCTCCAGCAGTGGCTCTTCCAGCAGTTCGTGTTCCTCAATGCTTTGGGCGACGAGAAAGCCTTGCCCGACCTGTTCCGTCCGGCCATTCCTCCCTCGGGGGCAGGAGAATGTTGTGCGCCCAGGCTCCTTCAAGCAGCCTATCGGAATGGCTTGCAGCCCCTTTGCATGGCGGAGTTTTGGGTGGGAGCATCGCCTACTGACGAGTTGCGCATCGACGGACACTACTACCCGGCTTGCAACAGTAAGTGCCGTCCGATACTTCGCCACATGTTGAAGGGGCTCGATGTTGAGCCGAATCCCTTGCTTGCTGACCGCGAGAAGTTGCTTTCGCAGCTACACATGATATACAATGATGGCGAGCTGGCTGTCGTGAGCAAGCCTGCGGGACTGCTTTCTGTGCCTGGCAAGGACGACCAGCCCAATGTGCGGGATGCGCTAAAAAGTGCCATTCCATCGGCAAAAGGGCCACTCATTGTGCATCGGCTCGACATGGAGACAAGCGGATTGATGCTCATTGCGTTGACTGAGCAGAAGTACCACGAGCTGCAAGACCTCTTCCTGCATCGGCGCATTAGGAAGGTCTATCATGCTCTCCTCGAACGCGAAATGCCCAAAGGACAAGAGGGAACCATCAGCCTTCCTCTGCGTCCCGACTTCGACGACCGCCCTCGGCAGATGGTCGACAAGCAGCATGGGAAGCCTGCCGAGACACATTATCGTGTGCTTGACAATAGGGATGGCCATGCTTTACTGGAGCTGCGACCGATAACCGGCCGCACCCATCAGCTCCGTGTCCATTGCGCACATCCGCTCGGCCTAAACAATCCGATTGTCGGCGACCGCCTTTATGGTAGGCCTGCCGAAAGGCTGATGCTCCACGCTTATGCTATTACTCTTGAAGACCACACCTTCACTGATACAATGAATTGTGTATTATGAATCATGAATTGAAACTAGACGTCCACACTCATACCGTGATGAGCGGCCATGCCTACAGCACTTTGCAGGAGATGGTGGCAGCCGCTCAGCAGAAAGGCCTCGACATCCTTGGCATCACGGAGCATGCTCCAGGCATTCCCGGGACATGCCATCCCATCTATTTCCGCAACCTTCATGTGGTGCCCCGGCAGATGGGAAACCTTCGCCTCATGCTTGGCGCGGAGCTTAACATACTGGATACCAAGGGGACGCTCGACCTGGATGAGTTCTACTACAAACGGCTCGATATCCGCATTGCCGGCATACATCTGCTCTGTTGGCAAGGGGGGACAATCGAGGAGAACACCGACGGCATGATTGCTGCCATAAGGAATCCCTGGACGCAAATCATCTCGCATCCCGGCGACGGCACCGCTGAGCTCCTTTTCGAGCCGATTGTCCTGGCAGCGAAGGAGACGAAGACGCTTCTCGAGATCAATAACAGCAGCCTCAATCCGCAGCGCCACAAGGAAACGGCCCATGAGAACAACCTCGAGATACTGCGTCTGTGCAAGAAGTATGAAGTGCCTGTCGTGCTGAGCAGCGATGCGCATATCAGTTACGACATAGCCAATTACAGCTTCATCTGGCCGTTGCTTCAGGAGACAGAGTTCCCCGACGAGCTCATCATGAACTACGATACGGACCGCTTCCTAAAATATATAATGTAAAGGCAAAGCGGATGCGATGCTGTCTGCTGAGCTTGCCCATACTTGATGAGGCATGAGCAAGTTCAGCTTGCAGCCTCATTTGACAGCGACCTTCTTGCCGTTGACGATGTTGATGCCTCTCTGCATCTTGCTTAGGCGCTGACCGGCGAGGTTATAGATTGCGCCTTCCTCTTCTGTTTCCTCGAGGGGAGACTCTACGCCGTCCGGTGCTTCGTCGAATGCTATCCGCAAGCTTTGTGCGCCAGCCACATTCTCGCTGGGGATATGCAGATAGGCTTTGCCTGCTTCCAGCGTGTTGCCGTCTTCTGCAAGGAAAAAGCCATAATCTCCATCGCGGAGCGAGAGCAGATAGTTGTCGTAGCCGTCGGAGGTATGCGTCAGCACGATAGACTCCGTTGTGCCCACCAGCAGGTTGGCATAGTAGGAGTAGGACTTGCGCACAGGCACCTCGTAGGTTCCCGGCTCGCCCTTCAGCACCAGTCCTTCGCCGGCAGGTGCGTCATAGATGCGGCTCAGCATCACATCGCCATTCTGCTTGCGGAAACCCGTTGCCGTATAGGCTCGAAGTTCAGGCACGCTGCTGAAGTCGAGGTCTTTCCCGCTGCAGAAGGTTTCTATCAGGGAGTTCAGCGAGATGACCACTGTAGGCTCTTTCACCTCGAATGTTGCCGTTGCTTCGGCCAGTTGCAGTCCGTATTCATCGAGCAGTATCACATGCAGGTCGTGCATGCCGACGGAAAGGTCTTCCGCCTCTATCTCGATGTCTTCGCCAGTCAGGTCGAAGGTCTGCGCCTCGTCTGCCTCGTCGTCAATCCATATCCTGCACGACAGGGTGGCCAGCTGCAGTTCGCCCATATAGAAGAATGTTGTGCGAACTGGCGAGGCATCTCCTGCGGCATTGAACGTCTGGTAGTGTACGGCATGTATGCCGATGTCCATGTGGCTGATGTCGAGGTCGAAGAGGCCGTTTGCGGTGGGAGCCGTCTGCAGAGTGGCCTCGTCGTTGTCGTACCAGTAGCGTGCGGTGACGCTTTCGGTGTCGCTCTCTTTTGCGAGGAAGAAGTAGGCTGTCTCCACTGGCGAGGCCTCTCCTACGGCATTGAACATCTGATAGTGTACGGCATGAATGCCGACCGCCAGGCTGCTGATGTCGAGGTCGATGTGGCCGTTCACGGGGGAAGTCATCTTCAAGGTGGTCAAGTCGTTGTCGTACCAGTATCGGGAAACGACGCCTCCGGGGCTGATTGTTTTAGCGAGGAAGAAGTAGGTGGTCCGAACCGGGCTCCATTGGTCCCTGGCGTCGAGCCCTTGCAGGTGCAAGGCATGAACCGAGCCTTTTGCCAGCAGGCTGACATCAATCTCTATCTCAGTCTCGCCGTCGGCCGTACCCGTCTGCAAGGTGGCAGGCGTGTTGTCGAACCAGTAGCGATAGCTGAAGTCTGTCTGTCCCCTTGCCGAACCTGTCAGGGCAAGGAGCGCGATATACCATGCTAATCTGCGCATAAGGCTGTTACTCTACGTTAATCTTCACATTCAGTTTGCCGTTCTTGTGAGAGCCTATCACGTCGAGCTTCTTCACCAGCGGGTAGCTTGGCGTGGGGTCGTAGGGGTACATGCCGCCGTAGATGCCTATCTGTGTGCCGTCGGTGCCGAGGTAGGTTGCGGCAGCCTCTTCGCTCAGGCGGTAATTGCCGTCCACAATGCCTTCCCATGCGTTGTATGCATCGGGCAACGTCCAGCCGAACTTGGAGACAGGGATGGTGGAGAGTCCTGCCGTCAGGCAATGGCTGTATGTGTTGGTACCGTCTAATTCAGGATTGTTAATGTGGATGATGGTGTTCTTTATTGTTGAGTAGTGTACGTAACTAAGCTGATAAGCAAAAGCGGGCTTTATATGACAGTTCTCCACATCGAACTTCCCGCTTCCCTCACACATCAGGCACTGGCAGATGCTGTTCAGGCAAGTCACGTGCGAGCCTTCGTGGGCAGCTATCGGGCCGTAGATGTGCGACTGCATGACGGTGCCGTTGCACTTCTCAAAAATAAGATGGTCGTTAGCTCCATTGGCGTTGATGAGGCATTTTGAGACGATGACTTTCTCTGAGCCGTCAGAGCCATTGACGCTTACGTGCTTATCCCACTGTGTGGCTTGATATGAAATGTTCAATCCCTCCAGGGTGAGCGTGCGGGTGCTTTTCTCGGGGATTGTAAAGGTCATCTGGCTCTTGATGTGCGTCTTGTCCATGCCTTCGCCTCTCAGGGTAATGGCCTTAGTGACTTCGCAGCCGTTGAACTCGCCTGCAGAAAGGGTGATGATATCGCCATTTGCAGCGGCTTGGTGCGCAGCGGAGAGTGCGTCCTCGCCATAGAAAGCCTGGATGCTGCCGCCACGCTGCAGGGTGGCTACGAGATTGTCCTGTGCCATAGCACACAGATTGCAGGCTAAGGCTGTGATCAGAATGAAGAGTTTTCTCATGTTCAATAAGGTTTGTGCCTGCAGACACCACGAAATCGGCGGTTGGGTTTTAGTCTGTATGGTTTGCCTGCATACAGGAAAGGCGCAGGTGTCTGTTTCGCTTTCGAAAGCGTCTTGCCTGTAGTTAAGCCCGCTTGTCGCCCAAATAGGGCAGAGCGACGCTGCAAAGATATGATTTAATTATGAAAAAGCAAAATAACCGGCAGCTTTTTTGTGATTTTCTTTGTGGATGTCCGGTATATGCGGCCTGCTCCGTGCATTAAAAAGCCGCTATACAGACCCCACCCCTCGCTTCGCTCTTTCCCTCCCCTTCAAGGAATGGGAGGGGAGCTGGGAAGCAGAGCACTCCGCCCCTACTGGAGGGTGCTCTTTGTTTCGCTTGCAGGAAAACCTTACGGATGCAGGAGAAATAGTCTGTCCGCCACACAAAGTTCTTGGTGGGCAAGTTGCGTATGTATGTACGCAGGCTGCGAATCTTCGTACGCAAGCTGCGAACCAACATACACAGGTTGCGTACGAAGAATGTAGCGTGGGTTGTGGGGGAATTATCTTGAGGGAGAAGGCTTTTTCTGCTCGAGCCATCGCTCGATGTTGCGCTTGAGGCCGTCGTACTTGGCGCGTTTGACGGCGGAACCCTTGAAGAGCTGGCGGTACTGCTCCTCGGTGAGGTTTTGCCAGTCGTCGGGCGTCATCTGCAGAAGTGCCTCGGAGGGTTGGAAGGCGGGCTCAGCGGTGGGATGTGCCTCGGCGAACTGCGGCGTGGCTCTGAGGCAGCGGTCGCAGCCATAGAAGGTGCGTCTGAGCTGTATCTCCTCGGGCAGAGGGCCGCGATGCTCGATGGTCTGGTAACTGATGCAAAGGCGGGCATCGAGTCCGTCGGGCGTGAGGGCGGGGCAGAAAACCCCCGAGGCCCCCTCCCCGCTCCCCCTTTGGGGGAGTGCTCCGTAGCCGCCAAAGTTTCCCTGTCCAGCGGGACTGAGGCACTCCCCCAAAGGGGGAGCGGGGAGGGGGCTATACTGGTCGGCTTCTGCGGTCAGGAAGAGTTCTCCGAGGAACACCGTCGGGCCGTAGCCGGGCACGCTGATGAAGCCGCCCGAGGTGATGGTGCCGATGCCGCTCCGCCAGGCCCAGTAGCGCTCCAGTACGGGAGCCGTATCGACAAAGCAGCGGCCTTCGAGCCTGCAGGCCGTCATGAGTTCTTGCATCCGCTCCCGCAGCACATCATGGTAGTCGCGGCCTTGTGCATAAAGGCTGATGCCGGGCTGCTGCTCCGAAGGCATGAAGTTCATGGCTAGACTGACGATGGTCTTCACGCCGGGCACGAGGAGGTCGGGCTTCAGGCGCATCTCGACGTTGCGGCGCATATAGTCCATCTCACCACAGTAGTCGAGCTCCAGCCATCTGCGGAAGCGTGCGGCAAAGCGCTCGGCCACGGGCTCTGCCTTCGCCAGCCCGCATGCAACAAAGCCCAAGCGCTGGGCCTGGGCTTTGATGTCTTGGCTATTCAATGATGCCGAACTCATATCCTTCTTGCTTCAGCCATGCAAGTATCTCGGGAAGTGCGTGCTTGAGCTTGTCGATGCTCTTGAGCGAGTCGTGGAGCGTGATGATGCTGCCGTTTCGGGTGTAGCGCTTCACGTTGTTCACCACGTCTTCTGCCGTGAGCAGGCGGCTGTAGTCGCGCGTCACCACATCCCACATCACCACTTTTATGCCCACATAACGCAGGACTCTGTACTGCACCATCCCTATCCATCCGTGCGGCGGTCGGAAGAGGTTGGTGTGGAGGATGTCGTTGGCCCGCTTGATGTTGGCCAGGTAAGTCCACGGACGGTGGCGGGCTCCCGAGATGTGGTTGTAGGTGTGGTTGCCGATGCCGTGTCCCCTCAGGCGCACCTCTTCGAGCAGGTGCGGGTACTTCTCTGCGTTGTCGCCCACCATGAAGAATGTCGCCTTTGCGCCGAAGCGGTCCAGCGTGTCGAGGATGAACGGCGTCGCCTCGGGGATAGGGCCGTCGTCGAAGGTCAGATAGACAGCCTTTCTGTCGGGGTTTATCCTCCACAAAGCGTGGGGATAGAACCATCGGAAGATTCGGGGCGGCTGCTCGATGAACACGATTCTATGTGCGATTAGCGGTGTACGCCCTTACAGCGTGTCTTCCTCGTCTTCTTCGTATTCGACAGATTCATCCTCGGCATCCAAGCCCACACTGCCATACAGGCGTTTCTGGAGGAGCTGGAGGCAGAGGTCGAGCTGCTTGGAAAGCTCCGGCGTCTTGTCGCTGCCGGCACTCTCCAGGATACCCACTGCCGAACGCATCTGGTAAAGGCGGTAGAAGCACTCCTTCTCGTTCATGAGAAGCATCTTGTCGGGCAGGCTGATGTACCATTCGAGGTACTCCTTCTCCTGAAGAGCCACGGGATAGGCGATGCTGATGGCTTCCTCCTTCTTGTCCAAAGTGTTCCAGGCACGAGCCAATTCCAGCGAGCCGCTGTTGAAGCTGTGTGGGACGGTAGTAGGCGGAATGGCCTGCTCTACCTTCTCCAGCACCTTGGCAGCCTTTTCGCGTTTGCCTTCCTGAATGAGCCGCGTAGCCAGCTGCGCAAAGATGCGACGGTGAGTGCTGCACATTCGCATGACGGTTTCGTCGAGATAGATGCCGGGCTTGTCGATGCCGCCAAAGGTAAAGCGTGTCATCAAGTTCTCGTACATCCTCTCCGTATCGATGTTCTTGCCGCTCTTGGCTGTGTTGAAGGGCGTTATGCGATAAGCGAGGCCTTCCTGCACGAAGAAGTCCTGCACGGTGCCCTTGTTCTCGGGACCTACCGTCATGGCCATGTATATGGGACGCTCCCAGTTGCACCTGTCAATCATCTCATACATCATCATCTCGCTCTTATAGACGGCGCGCTTGCCCTTCAGGCGGATGACCATCCTGTCGGGTATGCTGTCGCCTGCTATCATCATGCCGCTGCGGCGTACCGCCTCCTTATCTATGGTCACCACGATGCTGTCGGTCGGGATGAAACGCAGCTCGGGATTGTCGCTCAGCACCCAGTTGTCGATGATGCTCTTGAGCTCGAAGGGGTTGTCGCCCAGGATGTTGTGAAGCGTCTCGGGGTCGTCTTTATAGGTGTCCACAAGGCGTTCCAAAGTGCCGGGCCGGACGGTGATGCCTTCTCTTGTGCCGGCCACATATTGCAGCCTGCTCCAATGGATGGGAACGGCTGGCGAGTCGTATGCCGGACGCTTCATCTGGTCGATATACCAGTCGGTCTGCAGGTAAGAGAGGTTGCAGACGCGGGCATCCGTGCGGAAGCCTTCCGTTTCTTGTGCATACCAGAGTGGGAAGGTGTCGTTGTCGCCGTTGGTATAGATGATGGGGAAGTCTCCTTTTGACAGCGACTCGAGATAGTTTCTGCCGAAGTCGCGGCAGGTATATCTGCCACTGCGGTCGTGGTCGTCCCACGTCTGTCCTGCCATCTGGATGGGCACGAGGATGCAGATGCAGCTGAGCAGCGCTGCAGCCATCTCGCTGCGGAACAGCTTCTGGAGGTAGTAGGCGATGCCAGCCACTCCGAGCCCCACCCAAATGGCGAAGGCGTAGAACGAACCGGCGTAGGCATAGTCGCGTTCACGCGGCTGCATCGGCGTCTGGTTGAGGTACAGCACGATGGCGAGGCCGGTCATGAAGAAGAGGAAGAACACGATGCCGAATTGTTTCTCGCCCTCGCCGTTGCGTGTCTTGTCGTCGTTCTTGAAGAGTTGCCACAGCAAGCCGATGAGGCCGAGCAGGAGGGGCAGGCAGTAGAAGACGTTGTGTCCCTTGTTCTCTTTGAGTTCGCTGGGCAGTTTGCTTTGGTCGCCGAGGCGCATGTTGTCGAGGAAGGGGATGCCTGTTATCCAGTTGCCGTGCTCCCATTCTCCATTGCCCTGCAGGTCGTTCTGCCGGCCGGCAAAGTTCCACATGAAGTAGCGCCAGTACATGAAGTTGACCTGATAGCTTAGGAAGAAGCGCAGGTTCTCGAGCTGTGTCGGCGTCTTGATCTGCACCATCTCGCCGCAGCGCTCATAGCTCTTGACGTTTCCCTTCACGCCGCCCATCCAGCTCTCATAGGCGCTGGCATGTGCCTCGCTATACATGCGGGGGAAGAACATGTTCTGCTGATATATGTAGTCTGTCTTGTAGCGCTGTATCTCGTAGCGGTCAGGCTCGTCGGGCGTCTGTTTCTCCTTGCGCTGATAGACGGGAGCGCCCTGTTCGCTGACGGGCACGCAGTAGTTGCCGTCGGGCTTGAGCAGCACCTGGCTCGTGTAGGCAGGCCCGTAGAAAAGCGGACGGTCGCCGTACTGTTCGCGGCTCAGGTATGTTCCCAATGTGAAGATGTCCTCCGGCGAGTTCTGGTCCATCGGTGTGTTGGCGGAGCTGCGGATGACGATGACTGCATACGAGCTGTAGCCTATCATTATCATGAGCATGCAGAGCAGCGAGGTGTTCATGAGGCGGGCGGAAATGACGTTCTTCCCGTCGCGTTTCCACTCGAGTGCGACATAGAGCAGCGCCAGCACCACTACACCACAGGCGATGCTCTTCCAGCCGTAGCCGTAGAAGGGAATGCCCAGCATGCCTACGCTCAGCAGGTAGGAGAGCGTCATGCGGATGCGGCTTTTCTGCTTGATGGTTTCATATATGCTCCAAAGCACGATGCCGACCAGCAGGGCGATATATACGATGACGCCCGTGTTGAAGGGCATGCTGAGCGTGTTGACAAACAGGAGCTCGAACCAGCCGCCTACCTTTACGATGCCCGGCACGATGCCGTAGAGCACGGCGGCGATGAGCAATCCGCTTCCCGCCAGCCATAAGAGCGCCCCTTTTAGCGTGGCGTCCTTGACCTTCCTGTAGTAGAAGATGAGCACGAGGGCAGGCAGGCAGAGCAGGTTCAGCAAGTGCACGCCGATGCTAAGGCCGGTCAGGTAGGCGATGAAGATAAGCCAACGGTCGCTGCCCGGCTCGTCGGCATGGTCTTCCCACTTGAGCATCAACCAGAAGACGACAGCCGTGAAGAGGCTGCTGTAGGCATACACCTCGCCTTCTACGGCGCTGAACCAGAATGTATCGCTGAACGTATAGACCAAGGCGCCGGTCAGGGCACTTGCCTCCACCGTAATGAGCTGGGCAAGGTTCTGCAGCCTGCCGTTCTCGCCAACCAGCTTTCTTGCCAGATGGCTGATGCTCCAGAAGAGGAACATGATGCAGGCGGCGCTGAAGAGTGCGCTCATCATGTTGACCATAAGCGCAACCTTCGTGGGGTCGCTCACGAATTGCGTGAAGAGATTGGCCGTGAGCATGAAGAAGGGTGCCCCAGGCGGGTGCCCGACCTCCAGTTTATAGCCCGTCGTGATGAACTCGGGGCAGTCCCAAAAACTTGCCGTAGGCTCTACCGTGCTGCAATACACGAAAGCCGCGATGGCGAAAGTAAGCCAACCCATCAGGTTGTCCACAAGTCTGAAATGTTTCATGCCTTATTTAAGAGGTATAATATGTATAATTGGGTGCAAAGGTACGAATAAGCGAGCACAATACAAAAGGAAAACCAAAGTTTTTCTTTTTATTGTCGAGCGGAAGTACTTTCAAGCGCTGTCTCAAAGGTACGAATAAGCGAGCACAATACAAAAGGAAAACCGAAGTTTTTCTTTTTATTGTCGAGCGGAAGTACTTTCGAGCGGCTCGGGGATGGGTTGGAATGGAGGCTTTTTAATGCACGGAGCAGGCCTTTCTTTTACCGGACAGCAAGAAAATGAACTTCCCTTTGCCGGAATCAGCACTTCCGGCGCACAGGATTCTTGCTACGCAGCTTGCGTCTCAAGAAACGCAGGCTGTAAATGTGGAAACGCAACCTGCGTACCGAAAGACGCAGGTTGCGTTTCTAACATTATCCGTGCCGTGACCGGGAAGCCAGCACGCGGCAGTGGGGAAGGGGGCGTGCTGGCCTCTTATTTGTGGCAGACGGCGGCTTGCTCTATGGGCAGGCACTTTCTGTAGTTCGCGATGTATTTCTCGAATCCGTCCACATCCTTGGCAGTGGGTGAGACGCTGGTGCCTGTGTTGCCCGCAAAGACCTGTGTCTCGAGATAGTCGGCGAGGTTCTGGCCGTTGCCGTTGACAAGATAGCCCGCCAGCAGGGCTATGCCCCAGGCTCCTCCTTCGCCTGCGGTCTCCATGACGGAGATGGGCGTGCCCAGAGCGGCGGCGAGCATGCGCTGGCCTACGCCGGGAGTCTTGAAATAGCCGCCGTGACCTGTGATGCGCTCCACCTTGACCTTCTCTTCCTTGAAGAGGATGTCGTTGCCTATCTTCAGCACGCCGATGGCTCCGTAGAGCTGGGCCCGCATGAAGTTGGCGAGGTTGAAGCTGTCGCCGGCAGAGCGGACAAACAGCGGACGCCCCTCTGCCAGTCCCGTTATAGGCTCGCCACTGACATAGTTGAAGGCCATCAGTCCGCCGCAATCGGGGCTGCCTTCGAGTGCCTTGCTGAAGAGCTTGTTGTAGAGCTCGCCCATATCGACGGGAATGCCGAGCATCTGCTGGTATTCCTTGAAGAGGCCTACCCAGGCGTTGATGTCGCTGGTGCAGTTGTTGCAATGCACCATAGCCACGAGCGAGCCGTCGGGAGTGGTCACGAGGTCGATGGCTTCGTAGGGCTTGCTGAGCGGCTTCTCGAGCACTATCATGGAGAACGAGGATGTGCCTGCGGAAACATTGCCCGTGCACTGCTTCACGGCATTTGTCGCCACCATTCCCGTGCCTGCGTCGCCTTCGGGAGGACACAGAGGACAGCCTGGCTTCAGGTGGCCGCTTGCATCCAGCCTCTTGGCTCCTTCTGCGGTCAGAAGGCCTGCACTCTCGCCTGCATTCAGACTCTTCGGCAGGATGTCGAGAAGCTTCCAGGGATAGCCTTTCGGAGCGACGAGCTTGTCGAACTTCTCGACCATCGCGGCATCGTAGGTCTTGGTGGCTGGGTCAACGGGAATCATGCCCGAGGCATCGCCCACACCCAGCACGAACTCGCCCGTCAGTCGCCAGTGGACATAACCGGCGAGTGTGGTAAGATACTTGATGTCCCTCACGTGGTCGCAGTCTTCAAGGATGCATTGATAGAGGTGCGAGATGCTCCAGCGGAGAGGAATGTTGTAGTTGAAGAGCTTGCTCAGTTCGGCAGCAGCCTTGCCCGTGTTGGTGTTGCGCCAGGTGCGGAAGGGCACCAGGATCTCCTGCCTCTCGTTGAAAGCCATGTAGCCGTGCATCATGGCCGAGAAGCCGATGGCGGCAAGGCTCTCTATCTCGCAGTCATACTGCTGCCTGACATCCTTCCGGAGGTCGGCATAGCAGTCTTGCAATCCTTTCCAGATAAGGTCGATGCTATACGTCCAGAGCCCGTCGACCAACTGGTTCTCCCACTCGAAAGCCCCCTGGGCAATGGGCTTGTTCTCCTGGTCGATGAGGACGGCCTTGATGCGTGTCGAGCCAAACTCAATGCCCAGTATGGCTTTGCCAGCCTCAATAGTTTGCTTTGCCTTCATGTGTTATTTAAGCGCTTTGTTCAACATAAAGTACATCTCATTGTTGCGGAGTGTCTGCTTGAAGTCGTAGGTGTTCGTCTCTTTGTTTATCTTGACGTATTCTATGCCGACCATCTCAGCAAAGTCCTCCCAGTACTCCTCGGTGATGTCGTAGGAGAAAGCGCTGTGATGGGTGCCGCCGGCAAGAATCCACGCACCCGCGCCAATCTCGAATGTCGGCTGCGGAACCCAAAGCGCGCTTGCTACGGGCAGATGGGGCATTGGCTTGGGCTCGATACACTCCACCTCCTGAGAGATGAGGCGGAAGCGGTTGCCGAGGTCCACGACGGTCGCCTTGATGCCACGGCCTGTCTTTGAGGTGAAGACGAGGCGTGCGGTCTGTTGCTTGCGGATGCCGATGCCGAGGAAATGCACCTCGAGCTTTGGCTTGTCGCTTGCAATGAGCGGACAGATTTCGAGCATGTGGCTTTGCAGGCAAGAGCTGCGATTGCCGGCGAAGTTCAGCGTGTAGTCCTCGAGGAAGGAGCAGCCCGTCGGCATTCCCTGCTGCATGACCCATAGCGTGCGGTAGAGGCAGGCGGTCTTCCAGTCGCCTTCGGCACCAAAGCCGTAGCCCTCTTCCATGAGACGCTGCGAGGCAAGACCTGGAATCTGGTCAAAGCCGCAGAAGTCCGGAGCGTTGACGTCGGCATCGCCCAGGTCGTCGAAGTTGGTGGTGAAGGCTGTTGCGCCTTCGTCCTTGAGTACGCGGCGAAGTGCTATCTCTGCCTTTGCTGAGTTCTTCACCTTTTCCCAATAAACCTCTTCGCCGCTCTCGTCTATCTTTATGGTGTAGAGTTTCTTGTATTCCTCCACGAGGTCGTCGGCTTCCTTGTCGGTGACCTTCTTGTAGTACTCCATAAGAGAGGAGACCGGATAGTAGTCGACATGGTAGCCGAGGCGCTGCTCGAACTCAACGCGGTCGCCGTCGGTGACAGCCACATTGTTCATGTTCATGCCGAACATCAGGCAGCGCACGTTCTTTGCGTCGGCCACGCCGGCAGCCACACGCGCCCAGACGGCTATCTTCTTCTGTGCCTCTTCGTCTTTCCAGTAGCCGCAAACCACTTTGCGGGCGATGCGCATCCTGGTGCAGATGTGCCCGAACTCGATGTCGCCGTGGGCGCTTTGGTTCAGGTTCATGAAGTCCATGTCGATGCTGTCCCAGGGAATCTCTGCATTGTACTGCGTGTGGAAGTGGAGCAGGGGTTTCTGGAGAGCCTGCAGGCCTTTGATCCACATCTTTGCCGGCGAGAAGGTGTGCATCCATGTGATGATGCCCACGCACTTCCCGTCGTTGTTGGCGGCCTGCATCACAGCCTCCACTTCCTTCGAACTGTTGGCTGTGCCTTTATACACAATCTTGACAGGGATGTTGCCTGTGGCGTTGAGGCCTGCTACCATTTCCTTACTGTGTCCGTCGACTGCAACGACTGCGTCGCCTCCATAGAGCAACTGTGCACCAGTCACCCACCAAATCTCTAAATCTTGAAACATAATGTGGCCCCTCTCTTGTCCCCCGAGGGGGAAGACCATGCAGGGGGATGGGTCTTTTTGTTAGTTATTGTTGATGATTAAGTATTGTCTGTATTGTGATTCCTGCTTCCGCCCCGGGAAGTCGGGAGTGGGCTGTTATCTTTTCTTCTGACCGTAATAGGCGTTTGGTCCGTGCTTCCTCATGTAATGTTTCTCGATGAGCAGGGGGTTCATCGTGAGGTTCGGGTTGACGGAGAGCGCCACGAAGGCCATCTTGGCACATTGCTCCATCACTTTCGCGTTGTAGACGGCATTGTCGGGGCTTGTGCCCCAGGAGAACGGCCCGTGGTTCTTCACCAAGACTCCTGGCGTGTGGTCGGGGTTTATCTTGCGGATGTTGAGGAATTCATCGACGATGACTTTGCCTGTCTCCAGCTCGTAGCTGCCTTCCACCTCTTCCTTGGTCATGTCGCGCGTACAGGGGATGTCCTGATAGAAGTAGTCGGCGTGTGTGGTGCCGATGTTGGGGATGTCCTTTCCTGCCTGGGCGAATGCTGTGGCGTATGTGGAGTGTGTATGAACGACGCCCTGGATGTTTGCGAACGCCTTGTAGAGTTCGAGGTGAGTGGGTGTGTCGCTGCTTGGATTGAGGTCGCCCTCGACCGTTTTTCCCGTTTGCAGGTCAACCACTACCATATCTTCGGCCTTCATCTCGTCGTAGCTGACGCCTGAGGGTTTGATGACGACGAGTCCTTTCTCGCGGTCGATGCCCGAGACGTTGCCCCAGGTGAAGATGACCAGTCCTTGCCTGACGAGGTCGAGGTTTGCTTGGAATACTTTTTGCTTGAGTTCTTCTAACATGGTTTGAAAGGTTAATTGTTTGGTTTTTCAGTGCAGAGCAACTGCAAATATAGTGTTTTTTCCGTTATCTTTCCGCTTTTTGGGGAAAAATAATCGGAAAGGGGGCTTCTATTTGCCGAATGCCTTCAGCAGTCTGTCCTTCTCGGCCTGAGTGATGGGGATGATGGTGCCGTGTCGGGGCGTGAATGTGCCCTTTGTCTCTGTGTTCTGCACAAATTGGAAGGTCTTCAGGTCTTGCGAGCTGCAGAACTGGTAGTGATGGTTACCGTAGCAGTCGTACATGATGATCCAGCTCTTTCCGTCGATGGCCTTGCATACGCCGACTCCCTCCACAGCCTCCTTTGTCTGCTCCACATTGCCCTCCAGCATCTGCCACTTGTCGGTCAGTTGCTTGGCAACGGCCTGATAGATGCCGCGTCCCGACTCCTGCTTGTAGAAGAGGTGGTAGAGCTGGTCGGCCTCGTTGAAGACGATGTCGCCGTCGATGGTGGCATTGCCGGCATCGAAGAGCCACTTCGGTTCGCCCTCCAGGTCGGTGAAGTCCTTGTTCGCGTACTGGTAGTAGATGCGGTCGAAGGAGTCCTGGTCGCTGGTTCTCAGCGAGTAGAACACCATGTACTTGCCCGCCTTGCGGTCGTAGATGGTTTCGGGAGCCCAGACGCGGATGACGTTCTTCCATGTCTTCGTGTAGCGGGTGGGGAAGTTGACGGTGGAGTGCTGCCAATGGATGAGGTCGGTGGATTTCAGCATCACCATGCCTCTGTTGCTTGCCCAGCCGAGCGAGGAGCGCATATCGGTGCAGACCATGTAGAATGTCTTGCCGTCCTCGCAGCGCAGGATGTGGGGGTCGCGCACGCACTGCGTCAGGGCGATGGTGTCGCTCTCTATGACGGGTTTGCCGCCGTTGAGCGGCGTGTAGTTGTAGCCGTCGTCGCTCAGCGCATAGCACACTTGCTCATCCTCGGGAGCGTTGCTGTTGAAATAAGTAAAGAGGTAGGCCACCATCTTTTCCGGCGCCTTCTTCTTGCCCTCCATCGGGGCGGCTGCCAGTGACACGAGCGCCACGAGCATCAATAGTTGCTTAGTTCTCATAGTTGTTTTGAAGGTAAAATCTGCCACAAAGATACGAAAAAAATGGGAATTAAGGGCTAAGAATTGAAAATTAAAGATTGAGAAATGAGATTTTTTAAGTTTTCCGATTTCCGTTCCCCTGTGTTTCGACATGAAATATTCCGCGGAAAATGTAAAGATTTTGGATGCGACTGTTTGTGGCGCCTCCTTGGGGGACTGTTTCTGGCCCGTTCCGGATGGAAGACTTTGGAAGGGGCCTTTCGAGGCTTTTGCAACCTCCTTAAACACAGCCGCTTGCAAAACTGGAAAACGCCGCCTGCGGCGATGGCAATCCCCGCGTGCGGCGTTGGTCATTTCCGCGTGCGGCGTTTGCCATCGCCGCAGCCGGCGTCGGCAATCTCCGCTGCCTGTCTCGGCAGACGCCCCGCAGAGCATGACTTTTTCAGCCTGCGAAAACAACGGATATTGTAAAGAGTTTTTCCAAAAGAAAAAGCCCAAGTCATCGCCCCTGAGGCAGAGCGCCCAGCATCCCAATTCCCCTCCCATCTAAGGGGAGGGGCAGGGGTGGGGTGGCAACAAAGGGGTTCTTGTGCCTCATGGTGCAGCGAGCCCAGCATCCCAACTCCCCTCCCATCTAAGGGGAGGGGCAGGGGTGGGGTAGCGACAAAGGGGGCAAGGTACATGCTCGCCCCGACGAAAAAAAGCCTGGAGGGCTTTACTGTGAGTAACAGGGGGGCGAAGCCCTCGGTATCAGCGGATGGATTGCTCCCTGTTGCCTGGAGGGCAATACTATGAGGTGCGAGGTACTGCCTTCCAGGCAGGAGTGGTGAGGTGGTCTCCCCGTCCTGTCCGAGGGCTTCGCCCATCGGTTACTCAAAGTATAGCCTTCCAGGCTTGGGATGCGGGCTGACGCTACTCAGTAATATAGCCTTCCAGGCTTAAGATGCAGGCTGCCGTTATTCAGCAGTATAGCAGTCTGTTTTTTATTCTTCCCATCCCAGGGCGCTTGCTCCGAGGACGGCTGCATTGGCGTTCATCAGGCCGGATACGAGGAACTTGGCCTTGCCCTGGAAGATCTTGAGCACGGATTTGTTGTAGGCTTCCTCGATGGGCTTCATGATGAGGTCGCCAGCCTTGCAGAGTCCGCCGAAGAAGATGAATGCCTCGGGGCTGGAGAAGGCAGCGAAGTCGGCGCAGGCCTCGCCCAGCATCTTGCCTGTGAACTGGAAGATTTCGTTGGCCACCTTGTCGCCTTTGCCTGCTGCGATGCTGACGTCGAGGCTCTCGATTTCCTCTGCCGGCTTGTCGCGCAGCAGAGAGGGGCGCTTGGTGTTTGCAAGAATCTCGCGGGCAGTGCGAGCCACACCGGTAGCGGAGCAATAGGCCTCCAGGCAGCCGGTACGTCCGCAGCCGCAGCTACGGCCTTTGTCCGTGCGGTCCATGATGACGTGTCCCAGCTCGCCTGCAAAACCGTCGCTGCCATAGACAATCTGTCCGTTGACCACGATACCGCTGCCAACGCCCGTTCCGAGGGTGATGACGATGAAGTTCTTCATGCCGCGTGCTGCGCCGTAAGCCATCTCGCCCATAGCAGCGGCGTTGGCGTCGTTGGTGAGCTTCACGGGAATGCCTGTAGCCTTGTTGAACATGTCTGCCAGAGGGATGATGCCCTCGTGGGCCCAAGGCAGGTTGGGGGCAAACTCGATGGTGCCGTTGTAGTAGTTGCCGTTGGGAGCCCCGATGCCCATTCCCTGAACTTGGTCGGCTCCGCCAATCTGTGCCAGCAAGGGCTTCATGCAAGTCACGCCAGCCTCCACGAAAGCCTCGGCGGTCTTGTATTGCTGCGTCTTGATGCTATTTTCCGCAACGACCTCGCCGCGTGCGTTAACGACTCCGAAAACGGTGTTGGTACCGCCTAGGTCCACACCAATCACATAAGGTTTCACTTTGTCCATGACATGCAATAATTAAAAGTTAAGAATTAAGAGTAAATAGGTTATTTTCTGCACAAAGATAGGAAAATTAAGTGAAAAGTGAAAAGTGAAAAGTGAAAAATTATTTGTCAGCATGCTATTTTTGTTCTTTATGGCTTATAATTCTTCATTCTTAACTCTTAATTCTTAATTTCTTTGTACCTTTGCACCCGCAAAAAAGAAGAAAGCAAGTAGTAAACCGTTAAATCGTAATTAGGTTTGTTGTGGATTGAATCTGTCAACGCTATTGACCTTGTGGTGCGAGGGATGGTAGTGGGAATAGTGGCAAGTGCGCCGATGGGTCCCGTCGGGGTGCTGACCGTGCAGCGTACCTTCAACAAGGGACGCTGGTATGGCTTTGCCACAGGATGCGGGGCTGCACTGAGCGACCTCATCTATGCTGTGATAACCGGTCTGGGCATGAGCTTCGTGATGGACTTCATCGAGCGGCCCACCACGATTCTCTACATAAAAGTGCTTGGCAGCATCCTGCTCTTTTTCTTCGGTGCATACACCTATTACACCAAACCAGCCGAGCCGCACAAGCCGAGCGGCAATCGCGGAACGCTCTGGCACAATGCCTTCACGGGCTTTGCCATCACGGTCAGCAATCCGCTCATCGTCTTCCTCTTCCTGGCGCTCTTCGCCCGTGTCGGCTTCGTTGTGCCCGACCATCCTATAGAGCAGGCCATCGGGTATGTGGGCGTGCTGAGTGGCGCAATCGTCTGGTGGCTCTGCCTCACGACAGCCCTCAACCGCCTGGGCTCGCGCTTCGACATGAGCACCATCAGCCTCCTCAACCGACTGCTCGGCCTCTTGGTCATGGTGGCATCTGTCGTAGGTCTCTTCTATACGCTGTTCAGGTAAGGACCCCCTAGCCCCCTTAAGGGGGAAATAAATGGTAAATGGTAAATGATTAAATAGTAAATAAACAAGGTGTATATAGCTCAGAAATTCAGAAACCAAAGCGTCAGCGCCTACCTTATATATATGTATCAGGTGGAGGATTTGATTCGTGCCTATGGCCTTGATGCCGAGCGCATCGCCACCGAGTACCTGCCGCGCTTCGGTTACGACGAGGCGCAGATGAAGGAGGCTAAGGAATGGTATGAGTCCCTTGCACGCATGATGAAGGAAGAGGGCAAGGAAGTCTCGGGACATGTTCAGGTGGTGCAGAACACCCTCGAACTCCTCGAAGACCATCACCAGGAACTCCTCGCCGACTCGGACGAGCAGGAGTATAGAACGGCCTACTACAAGGCGTTGCCTCACATCGTGGCTCTTCGTGCCCAAGGCAACAACAAGGAGAAGCACGAGATGGAGAACTGCATCGATGCCCTTTACGGCGCAACTCTGCTGCGCATGCAAGGCAAAGAACTCTCCGCAGGAACATTGAATGCCCTAAAGCCGATAAGCGATCTGCTCCGTCTCGGTGAAGAAAGTAATAAATCGTAAATGGTAACACTTTAAATGGAAAATGAAATAACGCGTCGTCGCACCTTCGCCATCATCTCGCACCCCGATGCCGGCAAGACAACCCTTACCGAGAAGCTGCTCCTCTTCGGCGGACAGATTCAGGTGGCTGGTGCCGTGAAGAGCAACAAGATACGCAAGACCGCCACCAGCGACTGGATGGAAATCGAGAAGCAGCGCGGCATCTCGGTCACAACCTCTGTGATGGAGTTCGACTATACTCCCTCGGGAGAAGCCGAGGGCTGGGCATACAAGGTCAACATCCTCGACACGCCGGGCCACCAGGACTTTGCCGAGGACACATTCCGCACCCTTACGGCCGTCGATAGCGCCATCATCGTGGTCGATAGCGCCAAGGGCGTCGAGGCTCAGACGCGCAAGCTGATGGAAGTCTGTCGCATGAGGAAGACGCCCGTCATCATCTTCATCAACAAGATGGACCGTGAAGGCAAAGACCCCTTCGACCTGCTCGACGAACTGGAGGAGGAACTGCAGATCAGCGTGCGTCCTCTCTCTTGGCCCATCAATCAGGGCGCCAAGTTCAAGGGCGTCTATAACATCTACGAGCAGAACCTCAACCTCTTTACGCCCGACAAGCAGAAGGTGACGGAGAAGGTGGAGGTTGACATCAACAGCAAGGAACTTGACGAGCGGGTAGGGGAGCGCGATGCTGCAAAGCTTCGCGAAGACCTTGAACTGGTCGATGGCGTCTATCCCGAGTTCGATGTGCAGACTTATCTCGATGCAGAAGTGGCGCCTGTCTTCTTTGGCTCTGCACTCAATAACTTCGGCGTGCAGGAACTGCTCGACTGCTTTGTTCGCATTGCTCCTTATCCTCGACCAACAAAGGCAGAGGAGCGTACAGTTACCCCCGACGAGCCTAAGTTCACGGGCTTCATCTTTAAGATAACGGCCAATATCGACCCGAACCATCGCTCCTGTATTGCTTTCTGTAAGGTCTGCTCGGGCAAGTTTGTCCGCAATGCACCTTACCTTCATGTCCGTCAGGGCAAGACGCTCCGCTTCTCAAGCCCGACACAATTCATGGCTCAGCGCAAAGAAACTATCGATGAGGCTTGGCCGGGAGATATTGTTGGCTTGCCCGATAACGGCATCTTCAAGATTGGCGACACCCTGACGGAAGGCGAACTGCTGCACTATCGCGGCTTGCCGTCCTTCTCGCCCGAGATGTTCAAGTACATCGAGAATGCCGACCCCATGAAGACCAAGCAACTGGAGAAAGGCATCAACCAGCTCATGGACGAAGGCGTGGCGCAGCTCTTCATCAACCAGTTCAACAATCGCAAGGTCATCGGCACCGTTGGGCAGTTGCAGTTCGAGGTCATTCAGTACCGCCTCGAGAACGAATACGGCGCCAAGTGCCGCTGGGAGCCTGTCAGCCTCTACAAAGCCTGCTGGGTGGAAGCCATGCCGGGCTACGAGGCCGAACTCGATGCCTTCAAGAAGCGCAAGCATCAGTATATGGCCCGAGACCGCAAAGGCCGCGACGTCTTCCTTGCCGACTCAGGCTACGTCCTGCAGATGGCTCAGCAAGACTTCGAGCACATCCGCTTCCACTTCACCAGCGAGTTCTAAGGCGGGAAACTTTACAACTTAGCCAATCCTCCCTCTGATGTTTCTTTGTAGAGCGAGGGAAGGTCGTGGCCTGTTTGTTTCATGACACGCAGGACGCGGTCGAATGAGACACGGTGACGTCCGTCGGAGAGGGAGGCATAGAAGTTGGCATCCAGAGCTCTGGCAGCAGCAAAGGCGTTGCGCTCGATGCAGGGAATCTGCACGAGACCGCAGACAGGGTCGCATGTCATGCCCAAGTGGTGCTCGAGTCCCATCTCGGCGGCATACTCGATTTGATTCACGCTGCCCCCGAACAACTGACAGGCAGCGGCGGCGGCCATAGCGCTGGCTACGCCCACCTCGCCCTGACAGCCCACATCAGCACCCGAGATGCTGGCATTGTGCTTTGCCAGATTACCGATAAGCCCCGCAGTGGCCAGCGCATGCAATATGCGTTCATCGGAAAAGGCGTGGTTGTGCCCCAGATGGTAGAGCACGGCAGGCAGCACGCCGCACGAGCCGCAGGTGGGTGCTGTGGCGATGACGCCGCCCGAAGCATTCTCTTCGCTGACGGCCAGCGCGTAGGCATAGACAAGTCCTGAACTCTGCAGGTTGGCCTTGTAGCCCTTTGCTTTCGTATAGTAGACAGGAGCCTTGCGCTGCAGACCCAGCGGACCTGGCAATACGCCTTCGTGGTTAATGCCTCGCTCCACGCTCTCGCACATCACCTGCCACACTTTCCCAAGATAGTCCCATATTTCAGGACCTTCGTTCCGTTCGACATATTCCCAGAGAGAGCATCCCGTCTCGTTGCACCAATGCATGATGTCGTCCATCGTGGTCAGCGGATAGACATGCTTGTATTCCACCGTGTCGTTGGGGCCTTCTGAGAGTGCTCCGCCTCCAATGCTATAGACCACCCATTCGTCGCTCAGGCTGCCATCAGCCTGCTGGACGGCAAAGCGCATAGCATTGGGATGGAAGGGCAGGCGTGTCTGCGGCTCCCAGTGGATGACTGCCGAACCCTGCTCCTCCAAGACGCGAAGGATGGCAACGTCGGTCATGTGTCCTTTGCCTGTCGCTGCCAGCGAGCCATAGAGGACGACATCGAACTTCGTGGCCTCGGGATGCCGCTTTACATATATTTTTGCAGCCGACTGCGGCCCCATCGTATGACTGCTGGACGGGCCGATGCCTATTCTGAAAAGATGACGTAGTGATTCCATGCTTGTCTGTTTGTTGTTATCTGTGGGCAAAGGTATAAAGTTTTTGTGGAATGTGCATCACTCTTGCAGATAATTCGTTTCTTCCTTCCTGCTTTTCTTCACTTTTATTCAATAAATGTGTCCTTATCTGGCTGTATTCATTAAAAAAGATGTATCTTTGTGGCGCGAATTTAAAAGAGACACATGACGCAGAAACAAATAGCAGAAGACATACAGACTGCTGTGCAGACGTTGAGGCAGGGCGGGCTCATCCTTTATCCGACGGACACGATTTGGGGAATCGGGTGCGATGCGAGCAACGAGGAGGCGGTTCGCCGCATATTCCAACTCAAAAGGCGCGAGGACAGCAAGGCGATGATTTGTCTGGTGGATAGCGCCGACAGGATGCAGCGATACCTGCGACGCGTGCCGGATGTGGCTTGGGACCTCGTGGAGTTTGCCGAGAAGCCGCTCACCCTCATCCTCGACGGCGCCACCGGTCTTGCGCCGAGCCTCATTGCCGAGGACGGCAGCATCGGCCTTCGTGTCACCAAGGAAGCCATCAGCCACGAGCTGTGCTACCGTTTCCAGAAGGCCATCGTGAGCACGAGCGCCAACATCAGCGGCCAGCCTTCCCCGGCGTGCTTCAATGAGATAACAGACGAGATAAAGCAGGGCGTGGACTACATCATGCAGTCCCGCCAGAACGATGCCAGCAAGTCGAAGCCCAGCCAAATCATCAAGCTGAGCCTTGACGGCCGCATACAAATATTAAGGAAATAGACCCCCTCTCCGCCTGCGCCTGAGGCGACAGCCGAAGAACCCCCTTTAGGGGGAATAAATGGAAAATGATTGAATGGTAAATGCGAGGAACTTCATAGCGTGGCTTATCCGTTGGCGTCGCAGACACTTCTCCGACAACAACTTCGTGCTGCTTATCAGTTTCCTGGTCGGTATTTTCACTGCCTGTGCGGGCTTGCTCCTGAAGTGGCTTATCGGGCAGATAGAGGACTTGCTGACGCATGAGTTCGTCGAGACCGGCGCCAACTGGCTCTACCTCGTCTATCCCGTTGTCGGCATCTGGCTGACGATGCTCTTCATCAAGTATGTGGTGAGGGACGACATCGGCCACGGCGTCACCAAGATTCTCTTCGCCATCGCCCGCAAGCAGAGCCGCATCAAGCCGCACAACACTTGGACCTCCGTGGCCGCCTCTGCCATCACCATCGGCTTTGGCGGTAGTGTGGGAGCCGAGGCGCCCATTGTCCTGACGGGCAGTGCGATAGGCAGCAGCCTGGGCCAGCTTTGCCGACTCTCCAACAAGTACATGATGCTTCTTGTGGGCTGCGGAGCCGCCGGAGCTGTGGCAGGCATCTTCAAGGCACCCATCGCAGGACTTGTCTTTGTCCTTGAGGTGCTGATGATAGACCTGACGATGACCAGCCTTCTGCCCTTGCTTGTGACGAGCGTTACGGCTGCCGGACTCACCTTCGCCGTTTCAGGCACCAATCCCATCTTCGAGTTCCACCTGCAGGACGCCTTTACGGTCAATCGCATCCCAGCCTATCTGGCCCTCGGCATCGTCTGCGGACTGGTGGCGCTCTACTTCACGCGGACCATGAACTTCCTGGAGGGCATCTTCCGCCGTCTGAAAGGCCGCTACAGGAAGTTCCTCTTGGGAGCCGCCATGCTGAGCCTGCTCATCTATCTTTTCCCGTCGCTCTATGGCGAAGGTTACGACCTCATCACCCTCTTGCTCAACGGCAACGGGCAGAGCGACTGGGACACGGCGATGGACCGTTCGCTCTTCTACGGCTCTAACCACTTGCTCGTCTATCTCTTTCTCATTGTGGTCTTCAAGGTCTTTGCCTCAACGGCGACCAACGGCGGCGGCGGCTGTGGCGGTATCTTCGCACCCAGCCTGTTCCTGGGCTGCATCTGCGGATTCATCTTCTGCCGGCTTTGGAACATGTACGACGTGCTTGGCATCGACATTCCCGAAAGGAACTTCGCCATGCTTGGCATGTGCGGACTGATGAGCGGCGTGATGCACGCGCCCCTCACAGGCATCTTCCTCATTGCCGAGCTGACGGGAGGCTATGCCCTCTTCATGCCCCTGATGATAGTGGCCACAGGCTCTTACCTCACCATCAAGTACTTCGAACCCCACAGCATCTATGCGATGAGGCTTGCACAGCGAGGCGAGCTCCTCACCCACCATACAGACAAATCCATCCTCACCCTGATGAGCATGGACAGCGTCATACAGCATTACGACCAAGTCCTCTACCCGGACATGAACCTGGGCGACGTGGCTACACAAGTTTCGAACAGCAAGAACCACGTCTTCCCCGTCGTCAACAAGCAGATGCAGTTCGTGGGAGCCGTCTATCTGGACGACATACGCCACCTCGTCTTCCGCACCGAACTCTACAGGGACTTCGCCGTCTCCGGACTCATGAAGCAGCCCGAAGCCCTTCTCTCCGTGAACGATACGATGGATGTGGTGGTGGGCGTGTTCGACAGGACCGGCGCCTGGACGCTCCCCGTGGTCGACGACGAAGGCCTCTTCGTGGGCTTCATCCGCAAGAGCACCGTCTTCTCCGTCTATCGCCAAATGCTCGCCGACCTCTCGAACGACTGAAAACACATCTCAGAACATCATAAAACCAGCATCAGAATGAGCGCCCGAACGACAATTTTGCAGGAAGCAGAAACCCCTCCAGCAGGGGGTCGCAAACGCCGCGTGCGGCGATTGCAATCCCCGCGTGCGGCGATGCCCATCCCCGCGTGCGGCGTTGGCAATCCCCGCAGGCGGCGTTTTGGCTGACTGCACGTGGCTCAGTATCAGGCAGTTACCGAGAGGGTTCAACATACAAGGAAATTATTAGGTATAACCATAGTAATAATTAAATTTTCAAAACAATGAGAAAAACATTTTTTATCAAGACGACGCTGGCTGTGTCGCTGGCTATCTTCAGCAGCACAGCAGCGATGGGGCAATCTGACTCCATCTACTTCAACACGGACAAGCATGGCCGGTTTGAATTGAAAGGCATTACCGACAAGAAATGGTTCCAAGACCTTTCGAACCGCATCGTCCTCCACGGCTACGCCCAGGCGGGATACACCTATTCCCATCAGGGCGGCCAGAACAAAAACACTTTCGACCTCAAGCGCGTCCTCTTCTGGGCAGAAGCCAAGATAACCGACCGCTGGTCGTTCCTCTTCATGCACGACTTCTCGAGCGTCGTTCAGGAGTACTACACAGACTATCGCCTCACCAGGAACAAGGCGCTGACCGTTCGCTTCGGCCAGTTCAAGAACGGTCTCTCGCTCGAGAACCCCCTTTCCCCCACCGCAATGGAAGCCATCGACGTGTATAGCGAGGCCGTCACCTTCCTTACGGGTTGCGGCAGCGACCCTTTGCTGGGCGTCCAGTACGGCCGTGACCTCGGCCTTGCTCTCTATGGCGAGACAAACGACGGCAAGTACCACTACGAACTGGACGTCCTGAACGGACAGGGCATCAACAAGAAGGATGGCAACAACTTCAAGGACATCATCACACGCTTTGTGTATCGGCCCGTCTTGGGCCTGAGTGTCGTCGCCTCCGGACAACTCGGCAGAGGACATGCCATCAACACATCTTTATATAATCCCACTATCGCGATTGGTCAGGACTACAAGCGCCACCGCTGCACAATAGGCGCAGACTACAAGTCGAAGGCTTTCAAGGTTCACGGCGAATACCTGAACGGTTGGGATGGCGACGCCCACAGCTGGGGCGCATACGTGACGGGAGCCGTCCCCCTCGGCACCCCTAAAGTGGAGTTCGTAGGCTCTTACGACTTCTTCAACTTCAATACAGACCTCGGCATGGACCAGCACAAAGCAATTGCAGGCCTGCAGTACTGGTTCTACAAGAAGTGCCGCCTGCAGGTGCAGTATGTATATAAAAGCGCCTATACGGCCGACAACCAGTTCATCCACGGCGCCAATCATGGCATCCAGTGCCAGCTGCAAGTGAGGTTCAACTGAGTCCCATCCCAATCTCCCCTCCCCAAAGCGTGAGGCAGAGATTGTCAAATAGAAAGATTGTCAAACAGTAAAAATATAGACCGTGTTTATTAAGGTTCTCCTGACCATCATCTTTCTGGTCGTGATGGTAGGCGTGGGAATATACTCCCGCAAACAGGCCAGTAGTGTGGAAGGCTTTGTTTTAGGTGGCCGAGCCGTAGGTCCATGGCTCACCGCATTTGCCTTTGGAACAAGTTACTTCTCGGCAGTCGTCTTCGTAGGCTATGCCGGACAGTTCGGCTGGAAGTACGGCCTCTCGAGTGCTTGGATAGGAATAGGCAACGCCGTCATCGGTTCGCTTTTGGCGTGGATTCTCTTAGGACGTCGCACCAAGCTGATGACACAACATATCGAGAGCCGCACGATGCCCGACTTCTTCGGCACCCGCTTTGCCGACCAAGGGCTGCGAGTGGTGGCATCCGTCATAGCTTTCGTCTTCCTGATACCCTATACCGCCGGCGTCTATAGCGGCATCTCGCGCCTCTTCGAGATGGGTTTCGAGATTCCCTACGAGTATTGCGTCATCATCATGTCCGTCCTCACTGCCGTCTATGTGATTATAGGCGGCTACAAGGCAACGGCGATGAACGACTTCATCCAGGGCCTCATCATGCTCTTCGGCATCGTGGCCGTCATTGTGGCTGTGCTGAATGCGCAAGGCGGATTGGTGACCGCAGTCGATAAGCTGTCTCAATTGCCCTCCGATGCCGACCCGACTCAGAACGGCGGCTTTGCATCCTGGTTTGGCCCCGATCCCTGGGGACTGCTGGGCGTAGTGATACTTACCTCTTTAGGCACGATGGGCTTGCCGCAGATGGTGGGCAAGTTCTACTCCATTACCGACGAGAGCGCCATAAAGCGTGGCACAATCATCTCTACCATCTTCGCCTTCATCGTGGCCGGCGGTTGCTACTTCCTCGGAGGCTTCGGCCGTCTCTACGAGCCCGTCATAAACGAGGCAACAGGCAAGATTGCCTTCGACTCCATCGTGCCTGCGATGCTTGTCACCCTGCCGAACATCCTCATCGCCCTCGTCGTGTTGCTAGTGCTCTCGGCATCTATGTCAACGCTCGCCTCGTTGGTGCTGACCTCCAGCTCGACGATGACACTCGACCTCATCTATCGCGACAAGAAATCCCTGCCGGGAGAAGTGGAGGAAGGCACTATCGACGACACAATCGCCGAGAAGATAGAACGCAGAAAGGTAGTCATCATGCGCGTCCTCATCGTCTTCTTCATTGTCATCTCCCTGCTGATAGCGCTCAATCCCCCGACCTTCATCGCCCAACTCATGGGCATCTCTTGGGGCGCATTGGCTGGAGCGTTCCTCGCTCCCTTCATGTTGGGCCTCTATTGGAAAGGCGTCACGCCTGCAGCCGTCTGGGCTTGCTTTGTTTGGGGCGTAGGCCTCACCGTCGTGAATATGCTGGCAGGCAATCCCATCAACCCCATCAACTGCGGAGCCATCGCCATGCTGGGCGGCTTCCCTGTCGTGTGGCTCGTAAGCCTCTTCACAAAGAAGATGCCGCAGACCGCAGTAGAAAAGATGTTTGAATGTTATAAGAAGTAGATAATACTATGATTTGGAATCCTAACAAAGAATGCATGAGTCGCGATGAGATGAGTGCCCTTCAGGGCAAGCGGCTCCACAAGATTGTAGAATACGTCTATCATAACGTACCCTTCTACCGCAATAAACTTCAGGAGATGGACATCCGGCCCGATGACATCCAGTCCATCGAGGATATCAGGAAGCTGCCTTTCACCACGAAGAAAGACCTGCGCGACAACTATCCTTTCGGGCTGCAGGCTGCTCCTCAAAGCGAGATTATCCGTGTCCATGCCAGCAGCGGTACGACGGGGAACCCGACAATTGTTGGCTACACACGCAAGGATATTGGTGTTTGGAGCGAATGTATGGCGCGATGCTTGACGGCATACGGCATTACTCGCGACGACATTTTCTCTGTAGCGTACGGCTACGGGCTCTTTACGGGCGGTCTGGGTGCACACTATGGTGTGGAGCACCTTGGCGCTGCTTGTATTCCTGCCGGCACAGGCAACACGGAGAAGCATCTCAAGCTTATCCGCGACTTGGGCATCACTGCCATAGCCTGTACGCCTTCCTATGCCTTGTATCTTGCAGAGACAATGGAGAAGCTGGGCATCAAGAAGGAAGACCTGAAGCTGCGTTCGGGAGCTTTTGGCGCAGAGCCTTGGACAGAGAACATGCGCAAGGAAATCGAGGAACGCCTGGGCTTGAAGGGCTATAACCTCTATGGCCTGTCCGAGATTATGGGGCCTTGCGTAAGCTATGAATGCCAGGAGCAGCATGGCTCTCACATCTGCGAAGACCACTTCTATCCCGAGATTATCAATCCTGTCACCTTGGAGTCTTTGCCAAACGGGCAGACGGGAGAATTGGTCTTCACGACCCTTACCAAGGAGGGCATGCCTCTGCTTCGTTACCGCACGCGTGACCTGTGTTCTCTCATGACAGGACAATGCAATTGTGGCCGCACAAGCATCCGCATGAGCCGCATCGAGGGCCGTTCGGACGACATGCTCATCATTCGCGGCATCAACGTCTTCCCCTCTCAGGTGGAGAGCGTGGTGCTTTCCATGCCCGAGTTCGCTCCCCGTTATCTGCTTGTGGTGGACCGCGTCAACAACCTCGACACGTTGCAGGTTCAGGTAGAGCTCCGTCAGGAATACTTCACGGCTACCTTCGACACGCCGGCTGCCATCGATGAACTCGAGAAGAAGCTGGCTGCCAAGCTCAAGAGCGTGCTCAGCATTGCCGCCAAGGTTCAGCTCAAGGCTCCCAACACCATCGAGCGAAGCCAGGGCAAGAGTGCTCACATCATCGACAAGAGAAAATTATAAACGGACGGCTGACAACCGGCAACAGACGGCGGGCACAGGAAGGCTTCAGGCCTGTGGCCGGTTGTCGGCGGTCTCAGAAAAAGAAACTAATAATGGATACAGCTTATTTTAACCAAGAGATCGAAACCATGTCGAGGGAGCAGCTCGAAGCGCTCCAACTCGAGAGGCTGCAGAAGACGGTGCGTCACTGCATGAACAATGAGTTCTATCGCAAGAAGTTTGCAGAAGCAGGCATCACGCCGGACGACATCAAGACACTGGCAGATGTGCGCAAGCTGCCATTCACAACCAAGCAGGATTTGCGCGAGACCTATCCCTTCGGCATGTCCTGCGTGCCGTTGCGCGACTGTGTTCGTCTGCACTCATCCAGCGGTACGACGGGCAATCCTACTGTCATTCTGCACACGAAGAAGGATTTGGACGAATGGGCAAACCAAGTGGCGCGTAACCTCTGGATGGTCGGGCTTCGTCCCGACGATGTCTTCCAGAACTCAAGTGGCTATGGCATGTTCACGGGCGGTCTGGGTTTCCAGTACGGAGCCGAGAAGCTGGGCATGCTGACTGTTCCTGCCGCTGCTGGCAACTCGCTTCGCCAAATCAAGTTCATCAAGGATTTCGGCACGACAGCCATCCATGCCGTTCCTTCGTACATCACACGCCTCTATGAGGTGATGAAGGAACAGGGCGTTGACCCGCGTCGCGACACGAAGCTGAAGGTGCTGGCCATCGGTGCCGAGCCTCACAGCGAGGAGCAGCGGAAACGCATCGAGGACATGATGGGCGTGAAGGCCTACAACTCGTTCGGCATGAGCGAGATGTGCGGCCCTGGCGTTGGCTTTGAGTGTCCTGAGCAGAACGGCATGCACTTCTGGGAAGATTACTACATCGTGGAGATTGTGAACCCCGAGACGTTGGAGCCTGTGGCCGACGGCGAGATAGGCGAGCTTGTGCTTACCACGCTTTGCCGCGAGGCGATGCCGCTGCTGCGCTATCGCACGCGTGACCTCACCCGTGTCCTGGGTCGCACCTGTCCTTGCGGACGCAACCATATCCGCCTCGACCGCATGAAAGGCCGCAGCGACGACATGATGGTGCTGCGTGGCGTGAACATCTTCCCCATACAGATTGAGAAGATTCTCATGCAGTTCAGCGAACTCGCCAACAACTACCTCATCACGCTCACCACCGACGAGGAGAACGACAACATGACCGTCGAGGTCGAGCTGGCACACTCCACCGACGACTACACCAAGCTGCAGACGCTGGAGAAGGAGATACGCCGCCGGCTGAAGGACGAAATCCTGCTCACCCCCATTGTGAAGCTGGTACCGCTCGGCGCCCTGCCCGTCAGCGAAGGCAAGGCCGTCCGAGTCGTCGACAAACGCAAGGTCTATCAGTAATCCCTGTCAATAAGAAAACAAACTATAACCAATAATCATTATAGAGTTATGACCATCCATCAACTTTCCATCTTCATCGAGAACCGCTCCGGCACACTCGTCAAGGTTCTCCAAGCCCTGAAGGAGGCAAACATCCAGATTATAGCCTCCACCATTGCCGATACGGCCGAGTACGGAATCCTCCGCATTGTCTGTGCAGAGCCCCTTCGTGCCTGCGACGAACTGAAGAAGGCAGGCATAGCCGTCGCCATCTCCGACGTCTTCGCCCTTCAGCTCGACAACAGACCCGGCTGTGCGGCCGATGTCATCGAGCTCTTCAGCAAGGCCGGCATCAGCATCACCTACATCTATACCTTCCTGTATAGTGGCAAGGGCATCCTCGTGTTCCGTACCGACAACACAGAGCTGGCTCGCCAGACGATTGCCGAGAACAACCTTCCCTTCATTGCGGAAGACGCGCTCTCGCAGCAGGCATAAGCGGCTCCCTGTGCTCCGTTGCCCATCGGAGCACGCCTGATTGGCAAACGCAGCATGCTGTGTTCGTTGATTCATCATGATGATTCAATTGCTGCATCATGAATAATCAATTGCTGCATCATGATGAATCAACGAACTCCGCCTGCGGCGTTTTGTGACACCCTTCGCCGAAAGGAGCAATCCTCTGTGCGGCGATGCACGACATCCTGCCCTGAACATAGGAAAACACATCAGCCCAAGGTGATGCCTTGGGCTGATTGTTTTTATGTCCTTAATGTCTCATGTCCGGGGAAGGGCTACCTTCTGCTCCGAGCCGTCGTATTCAATCTGTTTGGACTGGCCGCCAGGCAGGACGACGCGGAACTGCCGCTTCTGGAGCATGCCTGGGAAGTTGCCTTTGCGCTCGCCAAGCGTGAGCGTGCGGGATGTGTCGTGCCACCGGAAAGTGATGGTGGCGTACTGACCTTTCTCGTAGTTGTAGTTGTCGCCCTCGTCCTCGTATAGCGTGAACTCGCCGTCGGCACCCGGGTAGATGCGCAGCTCCAGGTTGTCCCAAGCCTTCTCGCCCACATACTGCATCTCGGGGCCGAGGGGCAGGATGCTGCCGGCGCGGACGAACATCGGCACGCGGTCGAGCGAGGTCTGAAGCGTCACCTTCTGTCCGCCGCTGTAGGGCTTGCCTGTCCAGAAGTCATACCATTTCGCGCCCTTCGGCAGGTACTTGCTGGCCGTCCTGGCCTCAGTCCAGTTCCCGCTCCCTGCAGTCCCTTGCCTGTTGTCCTCCTCGGTATATTGCGCCTCGAGGATGGGCGCGGCCAGGATGCTGCGGCCGAACATGAACTCGTCGGTCATGTCCCACACGGCCTTGTCCGAGGCGAAGTCGCTGAAGAGGGGACGCATGTAGCTCTCGTTGTTTGAGGTGACTTGCCATGCGGTGCTGTATAGGTAGGGCAGGAAGCGGTATCGGAGGCGTATGGTCTCCTCGATGGCGTCATAGACGGGCTCGCCCTTCTTGCCGAACTGCCATATCTCGCGAGGCGCATCGGCTCCGTGGCTTCGGAAGACGGGACAGAAGAAGCCGTACTGCATCCAGCGCACATAGAGCTCCTGGAACTGCGGGTTGCGGGGAGCGGAGGCCGGTCCCCTTCTGTTGTACGAACCGCAGAAGAAGCCGCCGATGTCGGAGTTGAAGTTGGGGTTGCCGGTCAGGGAGAAGCTCAGGCCTGCAGGCACTTGCTTGCGCAGCATGTCCCACGACGAGTTGACATCGCCGCTCCACATGTTCGAGCCGTAGTGTTGCTGCCCTGCAAAAGCGCTTCGCGTCATGATGAAGACACGCTTCTCCTGCCCCACATTCCGCTGCTTCTCATAGACGCCGCGAACCGTCTCCAGAGGGAAGGCGTTTCTCTGAGAGCGCCAGGTGCCGCCATAGACCTTGTGATTGTAGTCGCTCTCCCGAGGATTGAAGAAGTCCGGGTCGGTGGAGTCCATCCACCAGGCATCGGTACCATAGTCGAAGAGCGTCTTCAGGTACTTCCAATAGATGTCGCGAGCCTCGGGGCTGAAGGCGTCGTAGACTCTTACGCCTGAAGGATAGTCCATCCTGGGCGGCCAGATATGCGAGAGCCCGCTTTGCGGCCAGGTCTCGAAGGGAAGCAAAAGACCCTTTGCATCCAGCTCGCGGAACTGCTTTGTCATGGGGCCGAAGCTCGCCCAGATGCTGATCATGAAGTGCGCATGCTTCTTGTGGACATTGTCGATGAGCTGCTTTCCGTTGGCGAAGTCCTCGCCGGTGAAGTCCATCGAGTTCCACATGTAGTTGCTCCCCCAGTACTGCCAATCCTGGATGATGCCGTCGAGAGGCACCCCGAGTTCGCGGTACTTGTCCACGACGCTCTCCGTTTCGGCAGCCGTCTTGTAGCGTTCCTTCGATTGCCAGTAGCCATAAGTCCACATCGGGAACATCGGCACATCTCCCGTCAGGTGGCGAATCTGTGCTATGACGCCGTCGGCGCTCCCGCCATACATGAAATAGTAATCGACGCCTTCGCCGCTTTCAGATTCGAAGGTCATGCCCTCAGCATTGTCCTCGAAGAGAGTGGGAGCGTAGTTGTCCCAATAGATGCCCCAGCCTTTGATGCTTTGCAGTACATTCTGGAAGTCCTCGAGGTTCGACTGCTCCATGCGTTTGCGCTCACCTCGGCGGTTCATCTTTCCGTTCTGGATGGTGCCCAGGCCATAGATGGCCTCGTCCTTTTCGAGCGTGAAGGTCTGCCGGGCCTGATGCCGCCGGTTGTCGGTCGCCGGTTGCCCGTTGTCCTTCTCCCGCAGAAGCACCTTGCCTTTTGCCGTGAGGAAAGTCAGCGCACCGGTGATGGGGTTCACTCTTATCGTCAGCTCTTTGCTCGACACGGAACTCGAGGATGTGCTGACCTGCAGGTCTTCCGGCTTGGCAATCACAACCAGACTTTTCTTGTGGCTCTCTGTCCCGACGGGCGTCTTGAGGACTCTTGCGATGGAGGGCGTGTAGAACTCTATCTGCACCTTCGTTCCGCCAGCCTCTTTCACGAAGGGTTTCTGGGCAGCCGTTATGGTAAGATTGTGCGAAGCCAGCAGGCAGATTGATGCCATGAGCCGGAAAAACGAGTATTTTCTCATCATTTGCTTTATTATTATATATAATGTATAGGTTTCCGACTGCTAAGGTACGAAAAAATCTTCATCAAAGAAAACATGAGCGCCAATGAGGGTTCTTTTTGATTTTTTTTGGAGAAATGCTTGCAGGAGTCGGCGGAAAGTTGTACCTTTGCAGCGCAAAAACAAAAGGACAGTCCTTTTGGGCGCTTAGCTCAGCTGGTTCAGAGCGTCTGCCTTACAAGCAGAGGGTCGGGGGTTCGAATCCCTCAGCGCCCACAAAAGAAAGCGAAGTCGAGAGGCTTCGCTTCTTGTTTTTGTGACGATAGGGAGGTGTGTTCAGAAGGCCTTGCAGGGGGGCTGAAAAACGCCGCGTGCGGCGTTGGCAATCGCCGCAGCCGGCGATGGGCATTTCCGCGTGCGGCGTTGGCAATCGCCGCAGCCGGCGTTTACAACTCCTTCAGCTCGCGGCTAATCTCCTGTAATTCAGCCTTGATGGATTGCAGGCGCTCGATGATTTCGGATGTGTCGCTGGCTGCCTTGCGATTCTTGCTCAAGACTTGCTTCGCAGCTGCAAGTTTCATGCCGCGAATCTTTACCAGATTATAGACGAGGCGCACCTCCTCGATGTCTTCCTTTGTGTACATGCGCACACCCCGGCCGCTCTTCTGGGGCTTGATGTTGGGGAACTCCTTCTCCCAAAAGCGCAACAACGACTCTGCCACATTGAATTGTTCTGCCACTTCGGCAATGCCGTAGTATTTCTTGAGCTCTTTATTTGGATTGTATGCCATGTCAATTTACAATTTGACGATTTACGATTTACAATTTATTCACAATTCAGAATGCATAATTTCGTTGCAAAAGTATAAAATTAATGTCAAAAAACAAAGCACATAACACATAATTCATAAATATTTCGTACATTTGCACGCATTTTACAGTACAAGTCAGTATATAATAAACAGTAAACAGTATAATAACAGTGAATGATATGATGACAGCTAATGAGATACGCGATTCGTTCCTGAAGTACTTCGAGTCTAAGGGACACAAGATAGTGCCGTCGGCTCCGATGGTTGTGAAAGACGACCCGACTCTGATGTTTACCAACGCCGGCATGAACCAATGGAAGGACATCATCCTGGGTACGCGAGACCCGGAGCCTCGACGCCGTGCAGACAGTCAGAAGTGTCTGCGTGTAAGCGGCAAGCACAACGACCTCGAAGAGGTGGGACATGATACGTACCACCACACGATGTTCGAGATGCTTGGCAACTGGTCGTTCGGCGACTACTTCAAGGAGGGCGCCATCGACATGGCTTGGGAATACCTCGTGGACGTGCTGAAGCTCGACCCCAAGGACCTTTATGTCACCGTGTTCGAGGGCAGTCCCGAAGAAGGCCTCAAGCGCGATGACGAGGCAGCAGGCTACTGGTTGAAGCATGTGCCGGCCGACCACATCATCAACGGCAACAAGCACGACAACTTCTGGGAAATGGGCGACACAGGCCCTTGCGGACCTTGCTCCGAGATACATCTCGACAGCCGTAATGCAGAGGAGAAGGCGAAGGTGCCCGGCAGGGAACTCGTCAACAAGGACGACCCGCAGGTCATCGAGATATGGAACATCGTCTTCATGCAGTACGAACGCAAAGCCGACGGCCACCTTGAGCCGCTCGGCATGAACGTCATCGACACCGGCATGGGCTTCGAGCGCCTCGTCCGCGCCATACAAGGCAAACAGTCCAACTATGATACGGACGTCTTCCAGCCCATCATTCGCGCCATCGGCGACCTCAGCGGCTACCGTTACGGCGAGAAAGAGGAGACGGACGTGGCGATGCGAGTGGTTGCCGACCACCTCCGCACCATCGCCTTCAGCATTGCCGACGGTCAGCTGCCGGGCAATGCGAAAGCCGGCTACGTCATCCGACGCATCCTGCGCCGCGCCGTCCGCTACGCCTACACGTTCCTCGGACAGAAGCAGGCTTTCATCTATCGCTTGCTGCCCGTCCTGATTCAGGAGATGGGCGCCACTTATCCCGAACTCGAAGGCCAGAAGGGACTCATTACGAAGGTGATGAAGGAAGAGGAGGAGAGCTTCCTCCGCACGCTCGACACGGGCATCAAGCTGCTGGACGGCGTGATGAAGGAGGCAAAGGCTGCGGGCCAGACAGAGATTGCCGGCGAGAAGGCTTTCACGCTCTTCGACACCTACGGCTTCCCCCTGGACCTCACCGAGCTCATCTGTCGCGAGAACGGTCTCACCGTCGACGAGGCCGGCTTCAACGTCGAGATGCAGAAGCAGAAGGAGCGTGCCCGCAATGCCGCCCAAGTAGAGGCCGGCGACTGGCACATCGTCAGCGAGCAGGCAACAGAGCAGCAGTTCGTGGGCTACGACTACACCGAATACACCTGCCACATCGTGAAGTATCGCGAGGTGAAGCAGAAGAAGGGCGTCGTCTATGAGGCTATCTTCGACCAGACTCCCTTCTACGGAGAGATGGGCGGCGAGGTGGGCGACTCAGGCGTCATCTGTAATGAGCAGGAGACCATCAAGGTGATTGACACCAAGAAAGAGAATGGTGTGAGCGTCCACCTTCTGGAGCGCATCCCAAGCAATCCCGAGGCCGAGTTCATGGCCTGCGTGGATGTGGAACGCCGCCGTGCTATTGAGGCCAACCACACTTGTACGCACCTCCTCGACCAAGCCCTCAAGGAGGTTCTCGGCGACCATGTGGAGCAGAAAGGCTCGCTTGTGACGCCCGACTACCTGCGCTTCGACTTCTCTCACTTCGAGAAGGTTACGCCCGAACAGCTGCGTGAGGTGGAGCACATCGTGAACGAGCGCATCCGTCAGAACCTGCCTCTTCAGGAATATCGCGATACGCCGATTGAGGAAGCCAAGAAGCTGGGCGCCATCGCCCTCTTCGGAGAGAAGTACGGCGACAAGGTGCGCGTCATCCAGTTCGGTTCGAGCGTAGAGTTCTGTGGCGGTTGCCACGCAAGCAGCACAGGCTGCATCGGCATGGTTCGCATCGTGTCGGAGAGCAGCATTGCAGCCGGAGTGCGTCGCATCGAAGCCATCACGGGCAAGGCCGTCGAGGAGCAGATGGACAAGCTGCAGGACATGATAACGGGTTTGAGAGGCCTCTTCAACAATGCCCCTGACCTGGTTGGAACCATCCAGAAGGCCATCGCCGACAACGCCGAGCTGAAGAAGCAGGTGGAAGACGTGATGCGCGAGCGTGCGGCCGACCTCAAGAAGCAGATGCTCGCAGAGCAAAAGGAGATAAACGGCCTGAAGGTCCTGAAGGCCATCACGCCTCTGGGTGCCGAGTTCGTGAAGGACATCGCCTTCCAGCTCAGGGCCGAGGTGGAGAACAGCATCGTCGTGATAGGTTCCATGGCAGGCGGCAAGCCTCTGCTCACGGCAGCAGCCTCGGACGGCGCTGTCGCTGCAGGCGTGAATGTCGGCAAGAACATCCGCGAGGCTGCCCAGCTGATGCAGGGCGGCGGCGGTGGTCAGCCCCACTTCGCCACAGCCGGCGGCAAGAACCCCGACGGGCTCCATTCAGCAGTAGAGAAGCTCGTGGAGCTTCTCACGGCATAGGAAAATACCCAATGTGTGCTGGCGAGCTTTTTCGCTCCAACAACGATAGCCATCTTCCTCGGATAGGAAGATGGCTTTTTTTGTATTGCTGTCCAGGGAATTCGGCCTGTAAGGCCGTTAAGATGTCAGCCCAGGGCAGCGCCCTGGGTCTATGACGCAACGGAAGAATGCGCCCTAAAGGGGCAAAAGATTTGTGTTTTAGTGCTTTTGCTCTTACAGAGCGTCATTTGCTGCGGCATTTCAATACCCAGGGCGCTGCCCTGGGCTGACATCTTTCTGCCCCTTTGGGGCGTCCCAAGCCCCTGCCAATCACATGTTGCTCTAAATGCTGATGCTTAGGAGTGGCCGAAGGCCGAGGTGGGGTGACTCAACATTCTTACCCCACCCCTGCCCCTCCCCTTAGAAGGGAGGGGAGTTGGGGAGTCTGCTCTCCGCCCCTTAAGGGGAGGAGTGGCCGAAGGCCGAGGTTGGGTGACTCAACATTCTTCCCC
>JAEEGH010001360.1_pt1 | contig 71176 bp, 46 predicted proteins | sample 9134181 | NCBI WGS metagenome assembly JAEEGH01 (sample SAMN16246544, study PRJNA631951) | gut metagenome | biome: gut microbiome; feature: rumen; material: DP-attached | host: Bos | place: Iran: Karaj | collected 2018-10 | reverse complement strand
ATTCGTAGTTTGAATCACTTTTGTAACATTTATGTGTTCATAAGGTTACATGGGACAAAGTATTTGAGCGTTGCGAAGAATGATAATTCAAGAATCTTTCGTACCTTTGCACACCAAAATGCGAGAACGGTGCAAACAAAAATAAACATACTAATCATAATGACAAAAACTACAATGAAATTTCTGAAAAACGTAAGTATCTTATCGTGCACACTTTTGATGTGGTGCTCCATTGCTCCTGCTCAGGTAAGCACCAATCCCAACAAGTTTCTTGGTAACATCACCACCTGGGGCAGCGTGGATGCCGGAGGCGGCGTGCCTGCCTTTTACACACTTTGGAACCAAATCACCTGTGAGAACGAGTCGAAATGGTCTTCAGTTGAAGGTACCCGTGGCACATTCAACTGGGGTGGAGCAAACAATGCCTTTAACTATGCCAAGCAGCATGACTTCACCTACAAGTTTCATGCACTGGTATGGGGTGCACAGTATCCCGGCTGGTTATCCAGTCTGTCACCACAGGAGCGCTTTGCTGCGCTTACCAATTGGTTCGACCATGCCAAGGCACAATATAGCACCCTACCCATGATTGACGTGGTGAACGAGGCTGTGGGTAACCATCAGGCGGGTAACCCCATGATGAAGGAAACCTTGGGTGGCGGCGGTAAGACGGGTTACGACTGGCTCATCAAGGCATTCGAGATGGCCTACGAGCGTTGGCCGGATGCCATTCTCATCTATAACGACTTCAACTCTATTCGCTACGACATCGACAATTACATCACCTTGGTTCAGACCCTACGTGATGCAGGAGCACCAATCGATGCTTACGGAAATCAGGCACACGAATTAAGTGGCTGTAGTGCGAGCGAATTGAGTAGCGCCATGCAAAAGCAGCAAAATGCGCTGAAGATGCCGATGTTTATTACTGAATATGATATCGGCGACTATGAGCCCGAAACTCATGGTGCCACCCAAAAGTCAAATTTCGAAGCACAAATACCTGTAATGTGGGAGGCTCCCTATTGTGCAGGCATCACTTTGTGGGGTTATGTCTATGGCAAGACATGGATTAACCTGAAAGAAAAGGACAATCCTTATCAAGACGCAAGGGACGAATATGGAAATTTAATAGGTCCGGGAATTTCTGGTCTTTATTTGGACGGTGAAGAACGTCCTGCCATGACCTGGCTGAGGGAATATATGGAAAGTGATGCTGCCAGAAATGCCGTGGGACCCTTCCCTGGCACGAAGAAAGAGGCTTCTATCTATATCCGTCCTGCAGCCCTAAAGGTTGCCAAAGGCGATGTGCTGCCCATCAAGATTCGTGCTCGTCTGGCCACCAAGACTATTGAGAAAGTAGATTTCTATGTCGATGACGAACTGGTGGAGACGATGACCGAGGAACCCTATATCGTGGAATATACTGCAAGCACTACAGGTACGAAAAATACAAAGGCCGTAGTTACCGCCACCGATGGCTCTACCTATGAGCGCTATGGACGTTTCAATGTAAGCAGGGGAACAAAACGATCACCTTACAACGACGTTATCCCTCAGCTTCCTGGAACAATCAATGCTACAGAGTACGACAATGGTATGTCTGGCGTGACTTACAATAACGCTTCTCGCTCTTTGACTACCACCAAAGACGGCCAGTGGATGGAATATACTGTTGATGTGCTGGAGGATGGCTACTATACGTTGGAAGCAGAAGTTGCTTCCACGAAAACAGGCGGTATGTTCCATTTGGCAGAGTATTCGTTTGATAACCTCATTTATTATACCGATTATACCGATGTTCCAAACACAGGAAGTACTACCACATACCAGACTGTTCGCTGCCCGATGAAGGAATACCTGACGGCAGGTCGTCATGTTTTCACACTGCTTATCGACACAGGCGGATTCTATATCAAGAGTTTGACATTTAAGAGTATGACCACATTTACCCTTCCTGGAACTATTGAGGCTGAAGACTTTTGTATGGGTGGCGATGGTATGGAGGTTATCAGTGATAATGGAGGCTATGTTCTCAGTAATGCCAACAACAGCAAATGGGCAGAATATTTAGTTGACATCACACAGTCAGGTAAGTACAGTTACGAGGTCACTGCTTCGGCAGATGCAGAGTCGAAATTGAATATCAGTCTGGTGAACAGTGATGGCTCCCTGAAGAATCTTATCACTATCACTCTTCCAAAAACTGGTAGTTTGAATACCTATCAGGTGAAGACGGGTACTATTAGAAATAAAATCACTGTAGATGGTTTGCAGAAACTACGCTTTACAATCACTTCCGGTAATTGTAATATTGACAACGTGAAGCTAACAAGCACAGAGACTGGTATTGGTACAATCATTGCTGACGAGGATGACAACGCTCCTGCCTATAACCTCCAAGGTGCAAGAGTAGGTGACGACTACCGTGGCATCGTGATTATCAATGGAAAAAAGGTCGTGAGAAAGTGAAAAAGTGAAAAAGTGAAATGAATAAAATGAAGAAGACACTTTTTATCATACTCCTCGGCCTGATGGCCGGCCTCACGAAGGCACAGGCACAAGTAGATCCTAACTTCTATATCTACATCTGCTTCGGACAGTCCAATATGGAAGGCAATGCCCAATGGGAGGCTCAGGATGTGGGCAACGTTGATCCACGTTTCCAGATGCTGGCAACCTGTAACTTCAGCAGTCCTAAACGCACGTTGGGTAATTGGTACAAGGCCGAGTGCCCTATCGTCAGTCCTGTCGGCAAATTAGGTCCTTCCGACTATTTCGGCCGTACGATGGTGCAGGAACTCCCCGACAAGAAGATTGGCGTCATTGCCGTTGCTATGGGTGGCAGTCCTATCGAGATGTTCGACAAGGACCTGTACTTACAGAAATACAAAGACAACTACAACGAGTGGTGGGCTCAGATAGCCAGAAATTACTACGGTGAGAACCCCTATGGCCGTATTATCGAGATGGCCAAGAAGGCTCAGCAGATAGGTGTCATCAAGGGCATCCTGCTGCACCAGGGAGAGTCGAACAATGGCGACGAGAAGTGGCCTGGCATGGTGAAGAAAATCTATAAAGACATGCTGCATGACCTCGGACTCAGAGCCAGCGAAGTCCCCATCTTTGTCGGAGAGACGTTGTATAAAGAAATGGGTAGTGATGCCTGTTATTTCCATAATACGGTGGTGGCGAAAATCCCAGAGGTTATTCCTACTGGTCATGTGGTTTCTGCCGAGGGTATTCCTGGCAATGGTACCGACCCCTGGCATTTCTCTGCTGCGGGCTATCGTACCTTCGGTAAGCGTTATGCCGCGAAGGTTCTCGATGTGCTGAACCATCCAGAACAATACACCAAATACTACACCATAGACGAGCGTCTGACAGGCGGACTGTCAGACATTTCCGGAAAGAAATTCGCTATTGTGAACGAAGCTGAACAGAAGGCGTTATACTGCTTTTCTGGCCAGCAGATGGCAGATGGTGATTTCAAGACTGCCTTCGACCTGTCCAGTGAGGCATATCTATTCCAAACGTCGAGAATTGGCGGTGGACGTTCTTTGAGACTTTACACCCCAACTGGCGAGGGTTATTTGGTAGATGGTAATGCTGCCTATTTGAACTCGCAGGCTGTTGATGGCGATTGCTGTTTTGCTAACGGATTGAAAGATCAGAAAGGCTATGACATTCCTGATGGCGGAGTGTGGATAATTGAGTATGTGGAGGACAAGGGATGGTCGATGAAAAACAAGGGTACTGGCAAGTATCTGAAGGATGCTGCTCACCCCGCTATGTTCGATGAACCCACCTACTTCACCTTCTGTACATTAAAGGAAGGTGAATACACTGGCATTGTTGACGTGAAACGTGAACCAATAGCCAATAACCGTTATTACACCCTCGATGGACGTCAGCTGAACAGTCAGCCTACCCAGCGTGGCATCTACATCATCAACGGTAAAAAGGTCGTGATAAAGTAACTCAACTTACGCATGTATTTTAGAACCACGAATTTCACGAATTAAACGAATTGTTCTATGTAGGACGATATGTTTATCGATATAGATTCAGTATGTAAGCAATTACTAATTCGTTCAATTCGTGTAATTCGTGGTTAAAAGAACTTGATAAACTTGAATGAGGTGAAAGAAAAACTGACAATAAAGAAGTTCATTGCGCCAATAGTATGGTTGACAGCACTGGCGGTGATAGCTGGAGCTTTACTTGTATTTGAGAGTGACCAGCTTTGGAAAGTACAAGAGAAGAATCTCTTCCTCTGTTCCGTGTTGTTCCTGAAGGAACAGCTGGTAGTGCCCGGTGGTCTGCTCTCCTGGGTGGGAATGTGGTTCACGCAGTTCCTATATTACCCGTGGCTGGGCGTGCTGCTGCTCTGTGCATGGTGGATGCTGTTGATGACCATCATCAAATACGCATTCCGCATCCCTGACCGTTGGTGTATTTTGATGCTTATACCCGTTGCCATCCTATTAATCACCAACATGGATATGGGTTACTGGATTTATCTGCTGAAACTAAGAGGACATTTCTTCATATCGACTATCGGAACGACGATAGTAGCAGCGCTGCTGTGGGGGTTCAGATGTATCCCCGACAAGCATTATCTGAGGACCATCTGTATCCTTCTCACCTGTGTCTTCGGCTATCCGCTGTTTGGTATCTACGGACTGGCAGCCACACTGATTATGGGCATTTGGTCGTGGCGTCTGTCAGCCAGTCGTACGGAGGCAGTTGTCAACAGTGTGGTGGCAGTCTTGAGTATTGCTGCCGTTCCGTTGTTTTGCTACCGGTTTGTTTACTATCAGACTAATCTGTCTAACATTCTCTGGGCAGAACTACCGCTTTTCTATCTGACGGAGGAGTACCACACCTATTATATTCCCTACTACTTGCTGCTGGCGTTTTTCATAATTCTGGCAGTAACATACCGTGCTGACCGTCAGACAACCAAACCCATGAAGCGGCTCTACTATCTGCTGTGTCAGGCTGTGATAACCGTCGTACTCGTGGGTAGTGTCTACACATTCTGGATGAAGGACGAGAACTTCCACCGTGAGCTGACCATGCAGCACCGTATTTCCGACCTCGACTGGATGGGGGTGTTGGAGGAAGCAGCGGCACAACAGGACGAGCCGACACGTGCCATCGTGATGATGCGTAACCTCGCCCTCTCACGAATCGGCAGGCAGGGCGATGATATGTTCCGCTACAAAAACGGCTCCAAACGATACGAAGCTCCTTTTGAAATGCGACTGATGATGGTGGCAGGTCAGATGATCTACTACCAGTATGGTCTGTTGAACTGCTGCAACCGTCTTTGCATGGAGATGGGCGTGGAGTTCGGTTTCCGCACAGAGGACTATCAGTTGCTGGTGAACTGTGCCCTCCTCGAAGGCGACAAGCCACTGGCCCGCAAATATATCAACATTCTAAAACAGACCCTGTTCTACAGCGAATGGGCCAAACAGGTCGAAAACCTGTTAGATCATCCGGAACTGATTGCCAAGGATTCAGAACGTGAGCCTATCACCCACATGCTTCACTACCCCAATACGCTCAGCAGCGATCAGGGCTACACGGAGCGTTTCCTGATGAAGCAACTGGTAAACAGTGCTTATAATGTTGACCCTATTTTCCAGGAGCAGAAGCTACTGGCCACCCTTTGGACCAAGGACATTGAACAGTTCTGGTATCATTTCTACGACTACATTAGACTGCATCCCGATGGTCCCATGCCACGCTACTATCAGGAGGCGGCTTATCTCTATGGAAAAATAAAAGACAGGAAGGATCTGGACAGGATGCCTTTTGACGCTGGTATCAAGGACACTTTCGAACGCTTTATGTCAAATGCCCAAAAATACGAAAAACAGGATGTAGAGGTTGTCCGCAAGGGGCTCTATCCTTTCTTCGGAGAGACTTATTATTATGACTACTATGCAATGAGTAAGTTGCCGGAATATTAGGAATTAAGAAGTTATGATTAGGAAATTATTATATATCACATTTTGTCTGGCAGTGGTGGGTTGTTCTAGTCCTTCTGTGCCAGAAAATTTTACCGAGTCAAAAAGTCTGCCTAAGATCTATCCTGACTATACCGACGTGACGGTTCCTGTCAACATAGCACCGCTCACCTTTGAACTCGATGAGGAGGCCGACGGGATGATTGCACGCTACGCTTTTGGCGATGAGGAAATCGTCTGCGAGGGCAAGGCCCAACCAGAGATGGACGACTGGCGCACGTTAACAGAGAAGGCAAAGGGCGCTGCCATTACCGTCGATGTCTATGCCCTCAAGGCAGACCAATGGACACACTATAAGCCCTTTAGCATCTACGTATCGCCCGATAGTGTTGACAGTTACCTGAGTTATCGTCTAATCTTCCCATCTTTCATCAGTTACGAGGCCCTGACCATCAACCAGCGTTGCTTGGAGAACTACGACGAGAGCGTCATCTATGACAATGTGCTCTGCACTTTCGAGACAGCAGGACAATGCATCAACTGTCACCATTACCAGCAGTACGACCCAAAGCGTATGCAGTTCCACGCCCGTCAGAACAACGGAGGTACCATCATTGCCTACGACGACAAGATTAAGAAGGTAGATATGCGTAACGACTCCGTCCTCTCAGCTGGTGTCTATCCTGCCTGGCACCCCTACTTGAACCTGATTGTCTATTCCACCAACAAGACTGCCCAGAATTTCCATACCACCGACCATAACAAGATAGAGGTATATGACTCTGAAAGCGACCTGATTGCCTATGATGTGGAGCGCAATGAAGTTACCAACATTGAAAAAGACACAACGGAGCTGCAGGTATTTCCTGTCTGGGCACCCGACGGCAAGACACTCTATTACTGCAGTGCCCACTTTGAGAAAAAGAACCCCGCCAAGACGTTTGCCTCGGAGATTGCAAAACGTTGGAAAGAGGTGAAATACAACATCTACCGTAAGTCGTTCAACCCAGAGACCAAGACGTTCGGAGAGCGTGAACTGGTGTTCGATGCTGCGGCACTGAACATGAGTGCCACGCTGCCGAGAGTGTCGCCCGATGGGCGCTGGTTGGTATTCACCATGGGAGAGTTCGGTGTGTTCCACATCTGGCATCATGATGCCGACCTGTGGGTGATGGATTTAAATGAAGTATCGGCAGTCGCTCACCCATTGAACGAAATCAATAGTCCCGACACAGAGAGCTACCACTCCTGGTCAAGCAATGGCCGTTGGCTGGTATTCAGCAGCCGCAGAGACGACGGTGTATATACACGTCCGTTCTTTGCACACATTGACAACAACGGCCAGTGGTCGAAGCCTTTCGAACTGCCAAGTGCCGATCCCGACTTCCACCGGCAGTTCATGAAGTGTTACAACGTCCCTGAATTCATGCGAGGGCCTGTCACCATCCGCCCGCAGAGGTTTGCCGATGTGCTGAAGGGCGATGGTGACCCCGTGAAATATGTACAACATCTTACTAAATAATTACAAAGAATGAAAAAATACCTATTGATTACAGCCGTCATGATGGCGGTCTGTTCACCATCTAAGGCACAGACGATGGCCACAGGCTATAAGGGTTCGGGCAACAACAATCCCATCAGCGCCAACGTTTTCTGTGCCGACCCAACCGCATTGGAGTACAACGGGCGAATGTATGTCTATGGTACCAATGATAGCCAGGAGTTCGTTGCAAACGGGAAAAAAAGTGATAATACTTATGGTAAAATTAAGTCGCTCGTCGTGTTCTCCACGGATGACATGGTGAACTGGACCTTCCACGGCACCATAGATGTGAAGAAAATCTGTTCATGGTGCGGAAATTCGTGGGCTCCTTCTGCGGTATGGCGTACCAATGCCGAGACTGGCGAAGATGAGTTCTTTATTTATTTTGCAAATGGTGGTAGTAATGTAGGTGTCCTTAAAAGCACCGTCTCTCCTGTTGGACCATTCAAATCACCAAATAGTCAGGCGATGGTTAATCACAGTATGCCAGGTGTGGACCCCTGTACCGCTTTGTTTGATCCAGGTGCAGTGATTGATGAAAACGGTATAGGTTGGATAACCGTTGGCGGTTATGCTCCTAACGCTCAAGGTACCAAACTTCAACCTAACAATGTCAGTATTATAAAACTGAAACCCTCGATGACCGAAGTCGATGGTACGGCTGTCAAGATACAGGCACCCTACCATTTCGAGGCCAACGAACTAAATTTCATCGGTGGCAAGTATGTCTTTACTTATTGTTCTCATTGGGATCGCGATCAGGCAGAGTGGGACACTTACAAGAACGAGCATAACATCACTGCCAGTATGCCGGGCGGAGGTACCATGTGCTATATGGTCAGCGATACTCCCATGGACCCAAACTCTTGGGTGTTTAAAGGCTATTACGGTCCAGGGGTTGCAGGCAATAACCACTCGCACCTACAGAAGTTCCAAGGCAAATACTATCACATCTACCACAACCATGGTAGCATTTTGTTGGATGCCATGAAAGCCGATGGGGCTGTAGATGCCAGTGCTGGCGATTATCGCTCTATCTGTGTGAACCAAGCAACAGTAAACGAATCAACGGCGACCGTTAACCTTGTCACGCTGAATAACGAAGGTGTCAAGCAAATCAAGAACCTGAACCCCTACGAATGGCAGGAGGCAGAGACGATGGCCAGCTGTGGCGGAGTGGAATACGAGGACTTCACCAATATCCAAAAGAACGGAAGAATCAGTTCTTTGGGTAATGACGCTTCCCGGAATTTGCAGGTAAACATGAGACCTGGCTCGTGGATTAACGTTCGCAGTATAGACTACGGAGAGACTGGTGCGACAAAATTCACCATTCGTGCCAAAGGAACAGCAACAATAGAGCTGCGCAACGGTTCCAGTTCCCGCACAAAAGTAACCACCTTCGATTTCTCTTCGTCAGAGATGGAAGAGCAGACAATCGAACTCCCCGTCGGTAAACAAAAGGGAGTTAAGACGAATTTCTATTTAGTCGTCACCGATGCCACCGACTTCTATGTGGATGCCTGGAAATTCTCAAATGATGACCCCACTGGCATACAGGAGGTGAACAGCGTCGTGGACGGGAACAGTAGTGTCTTCTACGACCTTTCGGGTCACCGTCTGCCTGATGCCAGCCTATATCATGGTATCGTCATCGAACAATATACTGATGGAAACGGTGTCAAGCATAGCCGCAAGATTTTGTCGGGCAAATGATTACTATGCGTAAACGCCGTATTAAGCACACATAAACGCCGTATTATGCAGTCGTAAACGCCGTATTAAGCACATATAAACGCCATATATACAACCTGAAAGTGTTTATCGTGCATAGCCGCAGAGCCGACTGACGGAATTTTCCGTTTTCTCGCTAACACCTACCTTCACGTGGCTGAAATGCCGATGTACAGGGCATTTCAGCCACGGTAGGTATTGGGCAAACAGGTACCTATGAGGTACCTAACACCTACCTCAACAGGTACCTCATATCAGGTACCTACCGCCGAAGGTAGCCGAATGTGTCAGGTAGGTCTCAGGTAAGCGTATCCGCTCTGACGCCTTGCGGGCTATAATGAGGCTTAGTATCTTTGCATGTTCTTTTTATTAAAACATGCAATTATGGAAATAGAAACAGTAGATGCTCGTAATGAAAGACTTTGGCAAAAGTATCTTTCACTTTTGGAGAAGCAGCCAACGCTTCGTCTTGCCTCCTATCTTCGAATGGCCCGTGTCGGTTTGCATGGTTTCGAGAGGTGGATGCGTTCTCGTGGCTATCGTGTCCGTGATGCCAAGCAGCACATTCTTCGTCTTCGCCGTGAATCTGAAGTCCTTGCTGCGTCATCATTTATTCCCGTTTGCCTGAACACGGATCAGGACGCTTATGCTCAGCCACACAATTTCCTGACAGGTGTCAGCCTGACGCTTCCTGACGGGACGACGGTTTCGATCCGTCGCGGCAGCGCTGAGTCAATTGTCTCGTTCCTTAAACTTTATTCAGGGGAGGGCTCGCCATGTTCGGACTAGAGGATAGCCGCAGGTATTACGTCTGCCAGCGATATGTGAGGATGAATATGGGCATCAACGGACTGTCCAGTATCGTAAGCAACGAACTGAAGCGCCCGCTCTTAAACGGCGATGTTTTTATCTTCTTTGGCAAGAGCAGGCAGATGGTGAAGCTTCTTTGCTGGGATGGCGACGGGTTCCTGCTTTACCAAAAACGGCTGGAGAAAGGGACCTTTGAGCTGCCCCGTTTCAGAGCCGGCCAGAAGGCCGCAGAGATGCCCTACAGGACGTTATCTGCCATCATGAGGGGCGTGAGCCTCAAGAGCGTAAGATATCGCGACCGGCTGAGAATCGGGAATCCCCGTATTTTTACAACCGTCTGATTATTAGGAAAATAAATCTGAAATAGTTGTCGTTTCCCTTGGTGTTCTCGTCTTTTTTTAGTACCTTTGTGGTATGAAAAAGGACGAGATTATCAGTATGCTGCAGCAGCAAGTAGCCTTCCTTCAAGACCAGCTCAAGGAAGCCAACGACCGTCTTGGGGAAGCCAACCGCAAGGTGGATGAGCTTCTCAGGAAGGTTTCGTCGCTAGAGGAGCTGCTTGTCCTGAAGAAGGCAGAGGAGCGGAAACAGCACAATATCATCAAGGGTCTGACGAAGATACAGCAGAACAAGTCTGAGAAACAAGCTCCACAAGTCGTTTCTGATACAGAAGTCATATCCAAGGCAGAGCCGAAGCCGAGAGAGAAGACCAACTACGGGGCCAGACGCAAGGAGCACTATGAGGTGGAGGTCGAGGAGGAGGATGTCGATCCCGCGGACCCACGCTTTGACGAGCTGAAGGCACGTCTGATAGACACTCACGATGTGGTGCGCTACATCCTCATACCCATGCGCTTCATCAAGAGAGTCTATCACGTACATGTCTATACTCAGGACGGAGCCGTCATGGAGGGCAAGGCACCTGTCACCCCTCTGCTGGGCTCCAACTATGACGGCTCCTTCATCGCCGGCATCGCCCAGCTGCGCTACATCTACTCCATGCCCGTAGAACGCATCGTCAAGTACTTTACGGAAAACGGTTTTGATATGGACAAGGGTACCGCACACGGACTGCTGCGCAAGACTGAAGCCATCTTCGAGAACCTGTACAAGGCAATGGGGGCGGCAGTCAAAGAGGACGACTACCTGGCAGGCGACGAGACCTACCACAGCGTACTCGTAGGGCAGAAGAACAAGGACGGCAAGGGTATCAAGAAAGGCTATGTCTGGAGCGTTACCGCTGTCCATATGGGTCTTGTGTACTACTTCTATGACGATGGCTCAAGAAGCGAGAAGGTCATCCTTAATTATATAGGTGACTATGGAGGCACCTTCCAGTCCGACGGCTTCTCTCCATACAGGAAGATGGCAAAGAGGCTTACACGTCTGGCCTGTCTGCAACACGTGAAAAGGAAATTCCTCGATTGTGAAGGTGACGAAGGGGCACAAGGAATCGTCGGACTCATCAATGAGCTATACCAGGAAGAACACAGATACGAAATCGGCAAGAACGGATGGACAGCGGAGAAAAATCTGCGCTGGCGGAAGAAGTATGCCCCTGTAATATTGAAGAAGATACGCACAAAGCTTGACCGGATGGCGGCAGACCCGGAGATGCTGCCAAAGTCGGACAGGCATACCGCCGTACACTATATGCTCAACGAGTGGGATGCCATAGAGAACATCTTCACCAGAGGCGACTATCATCTGGACAACAACACCGTCGAGAGGCTCAACAGGTACATATCCCTCTCAAGGAGGAACTCGCTCTTTTTCGGATCACACAAGGGAGCACAGCGTGCAGCCATGTTTTATTCGCTGGCATGCTCATGCAGACTAAACAAAGTAAATTTCTTCGAGTATATCTCGGACGTCATCAACAGAACGGCATTGATGCAGCCCAATACAGACATCAAGGAATACAGAGCCCTGCTGCCTGACCAATGGAAGGCATTATAGCACGCAAGGCGTCAGAGCGGATACGCTTACGGTCTCAGGTAGGTGTCAGGTAGGTCTCAGGTACCTGTGTGAGCAACACCTACCTTCCGAAAACCCCTTTATTTACTGGTGTTTTGAGCGTTTTAGGTAGGTGTTAACCGTTTTTTGGAAAAAACTCCTAAAAAAGGCGAAGGAATGAACTTTCCTTCGCCTTTCTTTATGCCTCGCAGTCAGGTGCCGCATATCCGGAAGAGTTGTGCCGTATATCTCCTTGTTCCCATGGTGGGAAACTGGTGGTCACTTGCACACGCTGCGGTTATTCTCATTTAACTACGACCGCTTTACCATTATGTATATAGAGGCCCTTCCGTGTCGGCTTCGTGCTCAGTCTGCGACCATCGAGCGTGTACCAACAGCTAACATTAATGTTATCGTTAACGTTGCTGATGCCAGTTGTTCCTGGGATGACCTCCAGTGAGTAAATCTTCACGGCATTCTCGATAGCTGCAGCACGAGCTGGTGCAAAAGTAGAGGCAGTTGCATACAGATAGACGTAGGTTGGCTCCTCTACGTTGTATGCTATTGTTACAATGCCTTGCTCGTTCTGGACGATGGTTTCTGCTTTTCCATCTCCAATCATGACATTCAGAGCGCTGTTGCCCAGTGTCTGACAGTTAATCTTCATAACTCCGCTACCATTTACCTCAAGAATCATTCCGGTGAAGTTGTTCTTGATATCTGTGCTTCCCGGATCGGCATCTGCAATGTTTGCCATATCTGTCGTGCTGCTGATGACAAGACAGTCTTCTGCCGCATCATAACCGTCTCCTTTGTCAATGTCAAGATTATAGTAAACATTGTCAACGTTGGTGTTTTCGAGGTCTATATCTTCCGTGAGATCCGTGAAGTCAATCGTCGTCTCTTTCTCAATAGGCTGCACACTATGGTCAATCATGAAGATATAAGTATTTAGGCTTTGGTAAGGCATATTGACAATGATTTCTTTGGTGGGCTCATCGATGGCAATGACTTCTTCTTGGCAGAGATTTGCTGCTTCATTGCCTAACGATTGCAGGCATATGCCACTCTTTATACTAAACGGCAGTTTGACTTTCAATTCAGTGTCTCTTTCCGTGGTGTTAATAGCCATTACAATAACCGAATCGCCTTTAATGTATGCCGAATACTCATAGCCTGCAGCCTTTCCTTCATCTTGACGTCCCCCAGCATCATCTTTTGAGGTCGCCAAACGGGTAGAGCCTGTGACATGCTTAGCAAAGTGGGACATCACGTATGCACGAGGCAGCAGCACATTTTTCTTGTTTTCGGTACCATACTTCGTTTCGCCGGTACCTACAAAGGCCCAGTGCGCACGCATATACCAATAAATATATCCTGTACAACCAGCCAACATACACTCGTTGAGCTCCTCAGCAAAGATGAGGTTCTCTTCCCATGTAGGCAGATGGTCGATATTATCAGTAACGGAATGCTCCGTCATCCAAATCTCCTTACCATACGGGAGTGCTTTATTAGCAACAGGCTTGATGTACTGGAGAGGCATGTGACCATAAATGTGTCCAGCAAAGATGTCAACCTGCTCGCGACAGGTTTCATCATTCAATAAGGCGGTGAAATAGTCTTCCCTATATCCCAATGGCTCGGCACTAATGAGTTTTACACCGGGAAACTTCACGCGGTCCAGCATCCAAGCATAGTTCTTGACCAGAGTTACCTGTTCCGACGGTTCATAGAGGCAGCCGGAATAGCTTACCCACCAGTCAGGCTCGTTCTGGATAGACACAGCGTCAACATCAACACCATGATCATGCATCCATCCTAAAAAGGTGTTCAGCCAGGGGAAGAACTTCTCGTAACAGTCCTCACGCAGTTTGCCTCTTTGGTTGCCTTGGTCATCGGAATTGCCACCCTGGGCAGTGCCATTGGTCTTATACTCACCAGGGGGTGACCAAGGAGTACCAAAGACAATACCGCCACGCTGCTTAACAATTTTCGCCGAAGGTAGTGAGCCGTTCCAGTCGTAGGGGCTGTCCCAGTTTCCCCATTCTGGTACACGAACGTCGCCAATGAAATTGGGAGAAATCTCCATACGCATGATGTTCAACCCGATTGCTGATTGGTTACCGTAGAGAAGTTTCGCAGGGTTAGTGTCTGTTCCAAATGGACACATGGCACCGTCACAACAGGCTGCCCCGAAACCGGTGATGGTTTGCCGCGGAGTATTATAAATAGTAAGACCTATAGGCCTTGCTACTCCCATGACAGTGGCAGCCATGACCAAAATCATCGAGAAAAAAAACTTTTTCATAATTTCATATACATCATTTATTAGTGGTTAGTGACTGCAAAGGTAAACATAAAAAACTGAGATAATCAGCGTTTACGGAATTATTTTCCCCATTAAACACGATATGTTACAAATCAAAAAGGATATGAAACATCAAAAACTTAAGAATAGCAAGAAAAGGAGTAATTTTGCAGCAAAAATAAATACAAAATACAATCTGAATATGAAGAAAATCTACTATCTATTGTTTGCAGCCTGTCTCTCAACATCGGCTATTGCACAGGAAAAATTCGAGCAGGGGAAACCCAACGACGACAACTACCGCTACTTGGATGATTACAAGGCCCTCAAAGAGTACATTGATCGTGACAAGTACCCCAACTTCAAATTAGGCATTGGTACAACGGTCAACGACTATCTCAACAACTCTTTGGTCAGAAACATGACCAACAAGAACTTCGACGAGACTGTTGCCGGCAACGCCATGAAAATGCAAAGTTGTGTGGACAACAATGGCAACATGAATTTCACGACAGTGAGAAACTATGTAAACACTGCTACCAATGCAGGCCTTCACGTCTATGGTCATACCCTCGCCTGGCACTCACAGCAGCCCAAAGGTTGGTTATTGAAGCTCCTTGCTGACAAACCGGCTCCAGAACTTACGGATGGTGACGTGGAGGTCTTAAAGGTGGTTGCTAGCAAGGATTTCCGTACTCAGCAGAGTGTCGGTTGGAAAGCAAGTGAATCTGAAAACGGCTATTCCACCTCGTTTGACGCAACGAATGGACTCAAGGTAACAACCACGGTGTCAAAATCATGGGAAGTGCAGTTCGTGGCGTGGGATGGAATCCCCCTCAAGGCTGGCAAGACTTTCAAAATGACAATAACCGTCAAGGGTTCTAAGTCTGGTAGGTTAGACGGCCATCTCGGAGACTGGAGCACCAATAATGACCAAGATAGCCAAACTGGTTTTGGTCTTAGTGCTTCTTTCACCACTGCATGGCAGGATGTGGAGGTAAGCGTTATACCTACTGTGGATACAAACTTCTTGCTGCTACATGTTCCAAACTATATTGGTGATGTATATATTAGGAGCATCAAGTTTGAGGAGGTAACGAAAGGTAAAACCATCACAGAAGACCGTCACTGCGTTGTGGCCCATGCTACAGCCAAGCAGTCGGAGGTATGGGACAACCAGTTTTGGGTGGTGCCTGGTTCGTTCTCATCAGGAGCAAGTTATGTGTTCAAGGCTGACGTGCGTGCCGACAAGCCGGCATACGCCTCTACCCAGATACACACCACTCCAAGTAACTATGTGAGCAGCGATGCACTGGGCAATATCAGTTTCACAACAGAATGGAAGACCGTTACCGTCAGCGGAAAGTTTGGTGCTGCAGGTCAGAGCATAGCCTTCAACCTCAGCGAACTGGCTGACGAGAACAACTACTACTTTGATAATATCAGCCTGAAGATTAATGGTACGGAGAAAATCAAGAATGGTGACTTTGAAGGTACGGATGTCAGTTCGTATAGGGTCAAGGAAAATAGTGGAAGCGTTGTCGAACCGACCATCAGCGATGGCATAACATACGTCTATTTCCCAAGCACGATACCTTTGACTGCTGAGGAGCGTCATGATGTCCTTGTTGAAGCTATGGATAAGTGGATCAAGGGCATGATGGAGGCTTGTGACGGTAAAGTGAAAGGTTGGGATCTCGTCAACGAAGCTATCTCCGGTGGTGGTAATGACGGTGAAGGCAACTACGTGCTCCAGGGTAATAATCCTAATGGTAACCCAGATGCCACATGGGATGTAGGCGGTGACAATTTCTTCTGGCAGGACTATATGGGAGCACTTGAATACGTGCGCCAGGCCTGCCGTCTGGCCCGTCAATATGGTCCGGAAGACGTAAAACTCTTTATTAACGACTACAACCTGGAAGGCACTTGGGACCTCGTGACTAAGAACGGTATCACTGCCAGTAAGAAGCTCTGGTCTCTTGTCAACTGGATCAAAAAGTGGGAAGCCGATGGTGTTACCCATATTGACGGTATTGGCACGCAGATGCATATCTCGTTTAACAAAAGGACCAATGACCAAAACAACCTGAAGAGAGCCATCACTGGCATGTTCCAGCTCATGGCAGCATCAGGCAAGCTGGTTCGTGTGAGCGAGATGGACATGGGCTATAATGACGCCAATGGCAGTAGTGTTTCCACCAGCCAGATGACCGAGGCCCAGCACAAGGAGATGGCTGATTTCTACGAGTGGATTATCAAGGAGTATTTCCGTATCATACCTCCCGAACAGCAGTGGGGTATCTGCCAATGGTGTGCTACTGATTCTCCCTCAAACAGTGGATGGCGTGCCAACACACCCGTTGGTATCTGGGATCTCAACTATTATCGCAAACATGTCTATGCCGGCTTCGTACGTGGATTGAATGGTGGTGAGCCTACTGGCATTGACGACATCAAGACGGACGAGACCATCTACACATCTAATGTTATCTACAGCCTCTCTGGTATGCGTATGTCAACAACATCACTTGATGATCTCCCCTCTGGCATCTACATCATCAACGGCAAAAAGGTTGCCAAATAGCATGTATTTTATTAATTAGCCAAACTTCCCGCTGTACGGGATAGCAGGCCAAATAGAATGATATTAGTTAGTGGATAGTTACCCAACTGTCCACTAACTTTCTTTTTATCCACTTTATGTTACAAATCAAAAAGGATATGAAACATGAGAAACTAAAGAATAGCAAGAAAAGACGTAATTTTGCAGGCAGAAACTGAAAACATCAAAAATAAAACCATAAATATGAAACGACTATTCATTGCCTTAGCATTATTCGCTATTCATTATTCTTGTTGCTTTGCACAGAACCCAGACCCTAACTTTTACATCTTCCTATGCTTCGGACAGTCGAACATGGAAGGCGCTGCACGCCCCGAGGCACAGGACATTGCCAGCCCCGGACCACGTTTCCTGCTGATGCCAGCCGTTGACGACCCGCAGCGTGGCAGAAAGATGGGTGAATGGTGTGAGGCCTCTGCCCCACTCTGCCGTCCGAATACCGGACTGACACCTGCCGACTACTTTGGTCGTACCCTCATTGAGAACCTGCCGGAGAATGTCCGTGTCGGCGTTATCCACGTAGCCATTGGCGGCATCCGCATTGAGGGATTCATGCCCGACAGCATTGCCAAATATGTCAAGACAGCCCCAGGCTGGATGAAGGGTATGCTGGAAGCCTATGGCAACAATCCTTATGAGCGACTGATTACCTTAGCCAAGAAAGCCCAAAAGGACGGTGTCATCAAGGGAATCCTGATGCATCAGGGAGAGTCGAACACCGGTGAGGCCGACTGGGCCATGAAGGTGCAGAACGTTTACGACCACATGCTGGGCGACCTGCAGCTGAAGCCTGAAGAGGTGCCCCTGCTGGCCGGCGAGGTGGTTCAGGCCAATGGCCAAGGCCAGTGCATTGCCTGCAACAAGCAAATCAATGAGCTGCCGAAGACGCTCCATACTGCCCACGTAGTATCTTCAACCGGCTGCACCAACGGTCCCGACCGACTGCACTTCGACGCCCCGGGTTACCGTGAGCTCGGCCGCCGCTATGGTGAGAAAATGCTACAGCTGATGGGCTATACCGTACATACGCCGTTTGACGTACCTGCCGATGCTTTCACAGCAGCTACTACTATTCCCGGACAGGAATTTCCGAAGATAGACAGTGAGCGTCGCGCCTACTTCCGTGTCAACGCCCCGACAGCCAATCAGGTACAGGTAGATATCTGCGGCAAGAAATATGACATGCGCCAGGACCAGTCTGGTATCTGGTGTGCCGTGACCGACCCCTTGGTAGTTGGCTTCCACTATTACTTTATTAATATAGGTGGTGTCAACGTCATCGACCCGAACACCGACACGTTCTTCGGATGCAACCGCCAGGCCGGCGGCATTGAGATTCCCGAAGGACCGGAGGGCGACTACTACCGCCCGCAGCTCGGCATCCCCCACGGACAGGTACGCAGCATCTACTACTTTGCCAACTCCACCAACGAGTGGCGTCACGCCATGGTCTATACACCGGCTGAATATGAGCAGGGCAAAAAGAAGTACCCCGTGCTCTACCTGCAACATGGCATGGGTGAGGACGAGACAGGCTGGAGCCGACAAGGCCACATGCAGCACATCATGGACAACCTCATCCACAAAGGCGAGGTGGTTCCGATGATTGTGGTGATGGAGAGCGGCGACATCAAGGCTCCCTTCGGCGGTGGCAACAACCGTCAGGGCTTCAGCGAATATGGTGCTTCGTTTTACAAGGTGATGATAAATGACCTGATTCCATACATCGACAAGAACTTCCGCACGAAGACCGACCGCGAGCACCGCGCTATGGCAGGATTGTCATGGGGAGGTCACCAGACCTTTGACGTGGTACTTACCCACATGGATAAGTTCTCCTACATGGGTGCCTTCAGCGGAGCCATCTTCGGTCTTGACGTAAAGACAGCCTACGACGGTATCTTCACACGTCCCGACGAATTCAACAAGAAGATGCACTACCTCTATCTGAGTTGTGGCAGCGAAGAGAACTTCGGCACGGAAGCACTGGTCAAGAACCTGCGTGATGCCGGTATCAAGGCTGACTATTATGTATCACCCGGCACCCATCACGAATGGCTGACATGGCGTCGATGCTTCCGTCAGTTCATCCCCCATCTGTTTAAATGACTAAAACAACCATAACTAACCGCAAGCAGTTCATGCTGGCCGCCCTGTTCAGGGTGGCCACATGCTGTTTTTAGCAAATTCCCCTTTTACCCATCAACAACAGACATGAAACGAGTTCTTTTAGCTTTATCACTTATCATTGCTCATTGCTCATTTAGCGTAGCGCAAAACCCCTTTGTGCAGACGTGGTTCACCAGTGACCCGGCACCCATGGTGCATGACGGCCGGCTGTATGTCTATACTGGCCATGACGAGGACGGTGCCGATTTCTTCTGGATGCAGGAGTGGCGCGTGTATTCCACTGAAGACATGGTGAACTGGACCGATCATGGTTCGCCCCTTGCCCTTGAGTCTTTCTCATGGGCAGACGACCGTGCCTGGGCCTCACAATGCGTAGAGCGCAACGGAAAGTTCTATTGGTATATTTGTGCCCACTCGAAGATTTCAGGCGGCATGGCCATCGGCGTTGCCGTAGGTGACACTCCTGTCGGTCCGTTCCGCGATGCCATCGGGAAACCGTTGTTTGAAAACGGCTCATGGGACCACATCGACCCGACGGTGATGATTGACGACGACGGTCAGGCATGGATCATGTGGGGCAACCCCAAGGTATATTATGCCAAGCTGAACGACGACATGATTTCCATTGACGGCGAGGTCAAGAATCTTGACATGACCGAAGAGGCCTTCGGCGGTCCCACGATGGGCAAACGCGAGCCCGGCAAACAGTATAAGGACTCATACGTGGAAGGTCCCTGGCTGATGAGAAACCTCACCCCCAACCCCTCTCCGAAAAGAGAGGGGAGTAAATATTTCCTGCTCTACGCTGCAGGCGGTGTACCTGAACACATCAGCTACTCGACAGCCCCCCACCCTACAGGACCCTGGACATACGCCGGTGAAATCATGCCGCTCTCTGACACCAACTCGTTTACCAACCACTGTGGTGTCGCCGACTTCAAGGGACATTCCTACTTCTTCTATCATAACGGCAAACTGCCGCAGGGCGGTGGCTTCGGCCGTAGTGTGGCCGTGGAGGAATTCAAGTATAACGCCGATGGCAGCTTCCCGACGATTCTGCCAACCGACGAGGGCGTGAAGCCCATCGCCCCGTTCAAGCCCTACCGCAAGGTGGAGGCCGAGACCATGGCCTTCTCCAAGGGTGTGAAGACGGAGCAGAACGACGAGGTGGGTGTCTATGTCACCGACATCCACAATGGCGACTACATCAAGTTACAGGCTGTGAAGTTCTGTATCAAGACCCCGCGGACCTTCACGGCACGCGTGGCCAGCGGACTGCGTGGCGGTGCCATTGAACTGCATATCGACAGTGTAGGCGGCAAGACCGTTGCCAAGCTGGACGTTCCAGGCACGGGCGGCTGGGAGCAGTGGCAGACGCTGACCTGCGACTTTACGGAACGTGTGGCTGGTGTGCATGACCTCTACTTCGTATTCACCGGCCGCAAGGGTCCGAAACTCTTCAACTTCGACTGGTGGGAGATTCGTGGACTGGAGCAGGTGAACATGCCGCTCTTCCAGACGAAATACACAGCCGACCCGTCACCCCTCGTTGTCGGTGACACGCTGTTCCTTTACACGTCACACGACTCTTCGCCCGAAGACATTGCCGACCCCAATGAGCGCAGTTCTGCAGGGTTCTTCATGTACGACTGGCTGCTATGGTCAACGACAGACATGGTAAACTGGACCGAGCATGGTGCTGTTGCCTCGCTCAAGGACTTCCCCTGGCGCAGCCGCGACAATGGTGCATGGGCTATTCAGACCGTCGAACGTAACGGTAAGTACTACCTCTATGCTCCGTTGCACGGACACGGCATCGGCGTCTTGGTGAGCGACTCACCCTACGGACCATTCAAAGACCCCTTAGGCAAGCCCCTCGTATGGCAACAGGAGCACTGGGAGGACATTGACCCGACTGTGTTTAGCCTCACCCCCGACCCCTCTCCAAAGGGCGAGGGGAGCACCGAGACACGCACTTACATGTATTGGGGCAATCCTAACACCTACTGGGTGGAGCTGAACGATGACATGATTTCCACAAAGGGCGATATTCACATGCTCGACTACCACATCCCCAACTATCAGGAAGGTCCGTGGTTCTATAAAAGGAGCCTCACCCCTAACCCCTCTCCAAAGGGCGAGGGGGACGCTAAGGGCGAGGGGAGCAAATACTACTTGGCGTTTGCAACCACCTGCTGCCCGGAGGCCCTCGGCTATGCCATGAGCGATTCGCCTGAAGGCCCTTGGGAGTGGAAGAACTACATCATGAAGCCTACCCAGCGCGACAGAGGTAACCACCCCGGCATCTGCGACTTTAAGGGAAAGAGCTACATCTTCGGTCAGAACTACGACCTGATGCATCTTGACACCTACGTACACCACGAGCGTCGCAGCGTGTCGGCAACAGAGATGACCTACAATGCCGACGGTACCATCCAGGAGGTGCCCTACTGGCTCGACCAGCAGCCCATAGGACAGGTGGGACACCTGAACCCCTACCAGCGTGTAGAGGCAGAGACCATGGCATGGGGTTACGGTCTGAAAAGTGCCAAGATGGGCATTGAGAATACGGGCATCGTGGCCAATATGACCGAATCTACCGGTCGTCGTAATATGTATATCTACGACATCAACGACGGGGAGTATATCCGTCTGCGTGGCGTTGATTTCGGCAAGGGCGCCAAGAAGTTCAGCATCATGGCAGCAGCTACCGGTACCACTACCGTTACGCTCCGTCTGGATGGTGTGCATGGTAAGGTTATCGGCACAGCCGTTGTCAGTAAAACCGGCAATGTGGAGAAATACCGCTTATTTAATGGCAAGGTGAAGGACGCACAAGGCATTCATGACCTTTACCTCTGTTTCGACAAGACGCAGGGCGACATCCGTCTGGACTGGTGGAAGTTTCAGTAAGGGCTATTTTTGAGGAGTTAAAGGAGTTAAAGGGAGTTAGAAGGAGTTAAAGGACAATACCAAAAAAACTCGAAAACGAGCCTGGGTCCTGAAAAAGGGGATAATCCCCAGAAATTGAGCGTATGCGAAACTTGAATTAAAACATAGAATTATGAAAAGAATACTGTTTGGTTTATCATTTTTCATTTGTAATTTGGCGCTTTGTGTAGCGCAGAACCCTTATCTGCCACTATGGGAGCACCTGCCCGACGGTGAGCCGCGCGTGTTTGAAGACCCGGATAACCCCGGAAAGCTACGTGCCTACATCATTGGTTCACACGATGTGACCTATACCGCCTATTGCGGTCCTGACATCCGCATGTGGTCGGCACCCGTTGAGGACCTTACCCAATGGCGCGACGAAGGGCCTATCTTCTCATGGTTTGTCAACGGACAGTGGGACACGATGTTTGCTCCTGACCTGGTAGAAACCATTGACAAGACAACCGGCAAGAAGACCTACTGGCTCTATCCACACAGCCGTGGCTGGCAGCGCGTAGCAACGGTCTGCAAGGGCGACCGCCCCAATGGACCTTTCGTTCCGGTAAACCTGACGGCTGACGGAACAAAATGTGTGGATGGCTCGCTCATAGACTTCGACCCGTCGGTATTCATTGAGCCCGTTACCAATAAGAAAGACCCTGACTTCAAGAAGGGCTTCCGTGCCTACGTTTTCTATGGTTTCCAGCATTCTACCGCCTGTGAGCTCGACCAGAATACCATGTTCTCCAAGCGCGAAGGTACTGAACTCATTGACCCCTTCATTCCCGCCAGTAGCCGAGACGGTAAACTGTTAGACAAGGAAGGCAGCGAGTATAAGGCACTCTACAAGGGACAGAACCCGCTCGACTTCAACTTCTTCGAAGCGAGTAGTATTCGTCAGGTTGGCAATAAGTACGTCATGGTATTCTCGGGCTATAGCGGCAAGGAGTATGGTTTGGATAACACCAACTCTGCCCTGCGCTATGCCTTCGGTGACTCTCCCTTAGGTCCCTGGCGCTCTGGTGGTGTGCTTGTTGACTCCCGTGGTGTGGTGCTCAATGAGGACGGCACAAAACTCATGACGACCAATGCCGGTCATAACACACACGGCTCGCTGCAGCAGATCAATGGTCAGTGGTATGTTTTCTACCATCGTCCGCCGCGTGGCTTCGGCTTTGCCCGTCAGGCCATGGTGGCTCCCGTGAAGATTACGTGGGACAAGAAACCCGTTGCCAAAGGTGGCGTGGTGAAGATTACGGCTTACGACCCCTATACAAAGGATAACGTATGGACTGCAAAGGCTGCAGACGGCACGGAATATACTGGAGCCGAGGTAACCAGCGAGGGCTTCCAGATTTTCGGTCTGCCGCCTTATCAGTATTACTCGGCAGGACTTGCCTGCTGGATATCTGGCGGCACCAACTCCAACGAGTGGATGCAGGACAACTTCGACGTATGGAACAACTCCATGGACCTTGCCGGTATCACCAATGGCGGCATCATCGGCTTCAAGTACTTCGGCTTTGGCGGCCTGGCAGAGAGCAAATTTGGTATTCCCGCCTTCGAGGGTATCAAGAAGGGCGATAACCCCCATCTTTACCTGAATCTGACCTACAGCGGCAAGGGTGCCTTCAAGATTCACATCAAGCTCGACGACCCCTGGAAAGGTAAAGAACTCGGTGTCATCTATGTTGGTGACAAGACTCCTACCAATCAGGCCGTGACGATTTCTCATTTGGTTCCTGATGTGGAAGGTCTGACTGGCAAGCATGCCATCTTCCTTGTAGTAGAAGGTCCGGATATCGCACAGCCACAGAACAACCGTCCGCAGTGGGGACGTCAGCAACAGCCGCAGCGTCCGCAGGGTCTCTTCGACCTCCACGGCATCGGATTCACGAAGACTGATGCCTGTCCTGTTCCCATGGTGCCTCAAATTACCATCAAATGTGATGGCAAAGAACTTCTGGTTCCCAATCAGCCCATCCGTTCAACCAATCTGAACGGCTATACCGACCTGACGCACTATCAGGTCTATGGTCCGCTGAAGAACAATTCCAAGCTTGAGGTCACCTCCAACGCACCTGCTGGCGTACAAATCACCGTCAGCCCCATCATTGAGGGTCGTGCCACGGTGAAGTGCGTTTATAAAGGTAAAGAAAAGATATTCTTAATCAACTAACATCTGACCTGTATTACGCCTTATGAAAAAGTTATTATTGTTACTACCATTACTGGCCTTTCTAAGCTGTAACCAACAGCCAAGTGACGACAAAAGCCCGATATTGAAAGTTGAGGGTGGAGAGATACAAGGTGTTCGTGCTGAGAACCCTGGTGTGTTTGTATTCCGCGGCATCCCCTATGCTGCACCTCCCATCGGTGACCTGCGATGGAAAGAGCCGCAGCCCGTCGTAGCATGGGACAGCGTACGTCTTTGCGACAAGTTCGGTCATCCTGGCTATCAGGCTGTCCATTATCCTGGTTTCTATGCCTCGGAGTGGGGCTATGGCGACGAGGCACCCTATAGTGAGGACTGTCTTTATCTGAATGTCTGGACGAAAGCACCTGGTCAGGTAGATAAGAAACTGCCCGTAGCATTATGGATTCATGGTGGTGGCTACCGTGAGGGCTGGGGCTCAGAACCTGAGTTCGATGGTCAGGAATGGGCATCGAAGGATGTGGTGCTCGTTACCATCAACTACCGTCTGGGTATCTTCGGATTCATGACACATCCTGAACTGTCTGCCGAAAGTCCAAACCACGTCAGCGGCAACTACGGCATCCTGGACCAGATACAATCCCTGAAATGGATTAAGGCTAATATTGAGCAGTTTGGCGGTGACCCCAATAACGTTACCATCTTTGGACAGAGTGCCGGTGCCGGCAGTGTTCGCACGCTGTGTGAGTCTCCTCTGGCTCGGGGACTGTTCCACAAGGCGGTCATCATGAGCGGCGGTGGTATCAACGTTCCTGCCAAGGAGGGCGAGGAAGCCAAGCCGGCAACGCCTGTCAATAAGTTCTTCACCTATAACCCGACACTTGCCGAGAGCGAGGCAGAAACCAAGAAGGTGATGGACTGGGCTGGACTGACCGACTTGCAGAAGTTACGTGCCGCCTCAACGGAAATCCTCTATACCATCCCACAGCTATATAATATGGTGAACAAAACAGACTTGTTCCTCATGCAGCGCCCCATCGTGGAGGGATATGTTTGCACGAAAAATTTTGACGATGCAACCCGCGAAGGAACCATAGCCGACGTACCCTATATGATTGGCTACACACTGAATGACATGGGTTCCATGGGACCTGGCATTGCTGAGTTCTGCAAGGTTCGTCAGGAGAAGGGCGGCAAGGCATGGGCTTACGAGTTTGCCCGCCCACTGCCCGACGACGGCAAGCATCCAGAGATTACCAACCGTCTGAAGGGAGCCTTCCACTCCAGTGACCTGTGGTTTGTATTCAAGAGCCTGAAACATTGCTGGCGCCCCTGGACTCAGGGCGACTGGGACCTCTCCGAGAAGATGTTGACGGCATGGACAAACTTCGCCAAGTATAGCGACCCGAATGGTGAGGGGGAAGGACTGGGATGGAAGCCCTGCACCGCAGAAGCCCCGCAGTTCATGCTGTTCAAGCTTGATGATAAGGACGCAGAAGCCTCTGAAATGGGTGAACCGATACTTCCCGAAAAATAAAAGAATAGAAATAAAAAAACAGATAGTGTAAGGCCATGAAGTCTTCATTAATAAAAGCTTTCTTCTTGACATTCGCCATTGGAGTTTGTGCTCCAATGGTTGCTCAGGAAGAAACCCGCATACAAAACCCCATGCTGTGGGCCGATGTGCCCGACCCTGACATCATCCGCGTCGGCGACACTTTTTACCTCGTTTCCACCACCATGCACCTCATGCCCGGTGCTCCTGTCATGAAGTCGAAAGACCTCAAGAACTGGGAAACCGTAGGTTACATCTACGACCGGCTGACCGACTCACCGAAATATGACCTGCTGGAGGGCACCGTCTATGGACGCGGACAATGGGCTACCTCGCTGAAGTATCACAACGGACGCTTCTATGCACTCCTCGCTCCTAATGAACGGGGAGCCATGGGCGACACGTATATCTTTACAGCAGAGAAGGCGGAAGGTCCATGGACCCTTCTGTCACGTATGCGCCACTTCCATGATTGCTCGCTGTTCTTCGACGACGATGGTCGTGTGTATGTAATCTATGGCACTGGGGAGCTCATGGAACTGAAACCTGACCTCTCCGATGTCATCGAGGGTACTCACATGCATATCTTCCAGCGTGAGGCAGACGAGACAGGGCTCTTAGAAGGCAGTCGTGTCATCAAGCATAATGGCAAGTATTATCTGTTGATGATTTCACATGTCTATGCCCCAGGACGCCATCGCCGTGAGGTATGCTACCGGGCAGATGACATTCATGGACCCTACGAGAAGGCCGTCATCTTGGAAAGTGAGTTTGGCGGTTTCTCTTATGAGGCACAGGGAACCATCGTTGATACGGAGGATGGCGACTGGTACGGCATCATCTTCCAGGATCGCGGTGGCGTAGGCCGTGTGCTGACGGTCATGCCATGCCGTTGGATTGACGGCTGGCCGATGCTCGGTGACGAGGACGGCAAAGTGCCGACATTCGTTCGCCCGCTGAAGAGTGGACAACCAGAGACTGCCATCGTCAAAAGCGATGACTTCAATAACGCAAATCTTGGACTGCACTGGCAATGGAACCATAATCCCATTGACGAGGCTTGGAGCCTGACGGAGCGTCCTGGTTTCCTGCGCCTGAAGACCAACCGCGTGGTCAACACGCTCTATCTGGCCCCCAACACGCTGACACAACGCATGGAAGGTCCACAGTGCAGCGGTGCCATCTGCATGGATTTGTCGAAGATGAAAGATGGTGACTGCGCCGGACTGGCAGCTTTCAACAGTGACACAGGAGCACTGACCATCAAGAAAAAAGGCAAAAAGCTCGTCTTAGAAATGAGCGAACAGAAGGTGGAACTCTCCGACCGTGATAAAGAGGTAACAAACGTAGAAGAGAAGGTCATTGAAAGCGTTGAACTGAAACAAAACAAGATATGGCTACGCCTTGATGCCGATTTCCGTCCGAACAGTGGTGGCCGGCACATGGGCGGCAACGACTGTGCCAACTTCTATTATAGTCTTGATGGTGAACAGTGGACAAGGATTGGAACCGAGAACTACTGTCTGAGTTTCGACTGGCGTCGTTTCTTTATGGGACAGAAATTCGCCATTTTCTGTTATGCCACAAAGAAGAAAGGCGGCTACGTGGATGTCGATGCATTTGACTATCGCAAAATCACAGAATCTGACACCCAATATCCTTTCCAAAATCCCAAGTTGTCGAATCAGGAGCGCGTAGAGAACCTGCTGTCGCTACTGACACCCGATGAAAAAGTAGGCTTGATGATGAACAAGTCGGCTTCTATAGATCGTCTAGGCATTCCTTCTTACAACTGGTGGAGTGAGGCTTGTCACGGTGTACGCCAAGGAGGCTACACCGTTTACCCCCAGCCCATTGGTATGGCTGCAGCCTTCAATGCCAAACTGATGTATGACGTATTCTCACAAGTGTCCGACGAGGCCCGTGCCAACTGGAACCGTTCCGACCACAATATTTTCAACGTGCCCCAGGGTGCCACCTACTATCCCGGTAATCCTGAACTCACCTTCTGGTGCCCAAACGTCAACATCTTCCGTGATCCGCGTTGGGGTCGTGGACAGGAAACCTGTGGAGAGGATCCTTATCTTAATGCGGTATTGGGTGTGCAGACCGTTCTAGGTATGCAGGGGAACGATGACCATTACTTTAAGACCCATGCCTGTGCTAAACACTACGCTGTACACAGTGGTCCTGAGCCCCTGCGTCACTCCATGAATGTAGAGCCCACGAACCGTGACCTTTGGGAAACCTATCTTCCCGCCTTTAAAGCATTGGTGAAAAAAGGGAATGTACGTGAAGTGATGTGTGCCTATCAGCGCTTTGAAGGAAAACCTTGCTGTACCAGCGACCGTCTGCTTATTGACATTCTGCGCAACAAGTGGGGGTACGACGGTATTGTACTGACTGACTGCGATGCCATCAACAATTTCTATAACAAGGGGCAGCATGAGACGCACAAAGATCCGCTCTCAGCTTCCGTTGATGCGGTGCTAAACGGTACCGATTTGGAATGCGGAAAGGTATTTATGTCACTTGCCGATGGTCTGAAGAAGGGGCTAATCAAGGAGAGTGACCTCGATGCTCACCTGCGCAAGACACTTACTGGACGCTTTGAACTGGGAATGTTCGACCCTAGCGAGATGCTTCCTTGGGCAAATCTTGGTCCAGAGGTGATTAGCAGTGAAAAGAATGATGCCCTTGCCACCCAAGCAGCCCGTGAGTCAATGGTTCTGTTGGAAAACAAAGGTGCTGTGCTGCCTCTCTCCAAGAGCATCAAGACGCTGGCCGTCATCGGTCCCAATGCCGATGACGTGAATCTGCTTAACGGCAACTATGGCGGTACGCCTACAGAAGCCCACCAGCATTCATTGCTCAGCGGCATCAAGGCTGCTGTGCCTGGCACGAACATCATATACCAGAAAGCCTGTGAACTTGACGATGAATACACCACCATCCATCACCTGCAGGACTTCAATGGTGGCAAGGGTGCTAAGGTAGAGTTCTTTAATAACAAGGAACTGGCTGGCGAGCCTGCCAAGACAGCGTATTATAATGAGCTGAACTTCTCGACTTTCGGAGCCTGGGGCTTTGCCCAAGGCGTAAACCGCGACACCCTCTCTGTACGTGTCAGCGGTCAGTATGAAGCTACCTTTACAGGCGAGATGAAATACACACTGATGACGGACAATGGCTATGTGCTGAAAGTAAACGGTGAAGTCATTGAGGAAGCACAATTTGGTGGTCGCAGGGGCTTTGGTTTCGGACGGAAGGCCGAGTACAAGTCCTTCCCTGTGGAGAAGGGAAAGACCTACGACATTGTCATCGAATACAAGCATGGAAACGGACAGTTCGCCATGCTACGCGGTGATATCTGCGAACGTAATCTGGTAGATTTCACGAATCTCGCCAACGAGGTAAGGACTGCTGACGCCATCATCATCATCGGCGGCATCTCTGCCCAGATGGAAGGCGAGGGAGGCGACAAGAAAGACATTGAGCTTCCGAAAGTGCAACAGATGCTCGTAAAAGCCATGCACGCGACAGGCAAGCCTGTCATCTTCGTCAACTGTTCTGGATCTGCTATTGCCTTTGGCAGTGTGGAGGGTGAGTACGATGCCCTGCTCCAGGCATGGTATGCAGGACAGGGTGGTGCGAAAGCACTGGCCGAGGTGATTTTCGGAGACTATAACCCTGGTGGAAAATTACCCGTGACATTCTATCGATCGAACGATGACCTGCCTGACTTCCTTGATTACTCCATGAAGAACCGTACGTATCGTTACTTCACGGGTGTACCTCAGTATGCTTTCGGCTATGGTCTGAGCTATACGACCTTCAAAGTAGGATTAGGCAAGTTATCAAAGAACGCTATGAAGAAAGATGGTAAGGTGACACTTACTGTACCTGTGACAAATACTGGCAAGCGCGAGGGAACGGAAACCATTCAGGTATATGTAAAGGCTCTCGACAATGCAGAAGCTCCCATCAAGGCGCTAAAGGGATTTCAGAAACTGACACTGAAGCCCGGTGAGACCAAGACTGCCACCATCACACTTGACGGTGAGGCGTTCGAGTATTACGAAGAGAGCATCGACGAACTCGCCGTGAAGTCCGGCCGTTACAAGATTCTCTATGGAACCTCATCGCTCGACAAAGATTTACAAGTACTCAATTTCAAGGTTCTTTAAATTTCTTATATCATGTATAAACAAATCTTTTTCACAACAACATTAGCGATATTGCTGTCAGTCATGACAGCCAAAGCCCAGTCTGTCACCAGTCCCGATGGAGACATCAAAGTAACGCTGGAGCTCACTAATCAGGGAAAACCACAATACAGCGTAAACTACGAAGGACAGGAGATGCTGAGACCTTCGGCCCTCGGCTTGACAACGAATATCGGCGACTATACTCAGGGGCTGACACTCAAGGGAGTTGTTATAAACCCCGTCAGTGACACCTATAGTCTGCGTAACATCAAGCAGAGCCATGTGGCATACCAAGCCAATGAAGCTGTTGCAACCTATGAAAAGGATGGACGGACGGTCATGGACATCATTTTCCGTGTTAGCAACCGCGATGTGGCATTCCGTTACAGGCTCTATCCTAAAAAGGATACACGCGTCTGCGTCGTGGAGAGTGAGGCTTCGAGTTTCGTGCTGCCTGACGGCACAACGACATTCCTCTGTCCGCAGTCGAAGCCGATGGGTGGTTTTGCCCGCACTTCACCCAGTTACGAGACACCTTATACGCTCGACGACGCTATAGGCAAGAATGGCTGGGGCGAGGGCTATACCTTCCCGTGTCTGTTCAAAGTGCCTTCTGCTGCGACAAAATCGCAGCCTACAGAACAGTGGGTGCTCATCAGTGAAACGGGAACCGATGGTGGTTATGTTGGCTGTCGCCTGCTGAACGAACAAGGGGGGCATTATCGTATCGGTTTCCCACAACAGGGAGAACTGAATGGCTTTGGCTCCGTGACTGCCGCCATGTCACTGCCAGGTGAAACTCCTTGGCGTACCATTACCGTCGGTCCGTTGGCAAATATCGTTGAGACCACGGTAGCTTTCGATCTCGTGCAGCCAAAATACAAGGCTTCTCAGGAGTATATATACGGCAAAGGCTCTTGGTCCTGGATTATCGGCATGGACCCCAGCTGTAACTTCGAAGAGCAGAAGCGTTATATCGACTTTTCGGCCGCCATGGGTTGGAAGAGCGTGCTTATTGATGCCTTCTGGGACAAGCAGATAGGTTATGAGAAGATTGCCGAACTGGCTCGCTACGGTAAAACGAAGGGCGTAGGACTTTTCCTGTGGTATAACTCCAACGGCCGTTGGAACGATGCACCGCAGACGCCAATAGGCAAGATGGATAATGCCCGCATCCGCCGTGAAGAAATGAAATGGATGCACGACCAGGGCATCCGTGGCATTAAGGTTGATTTCTTCGGCGGTGACAAACAGCCGATGATGCAACTCTATGAGGACATCCTCGCTGATGCCAACGACTTCGGTCTATTGGTCATTTTCCATGGTTGCACATTGCCTCGTGGCTGGGAGCGGATGTACCCCAATTATGCTGCATCGGAAGCAGTACTGGCATCTGAAAACCTGCATTTCGGACAAGGCGCATGTGATGCTGAGGCCCGCAATGCCGCCACCCACGTCTTTATCCGTAATACTGTCGGTTCGATGGACTTCGGTGGCTCCACACTGAATAAGCGTTACAGTGCAGACAACCAGCATGGCACGGTGCGTAAGACCAGTGATGTGTATGCGCTGGCTACTGCCGTGCTTTTCCAGAGTGCCGTCCAGCATTTTGCCATGGCACCCAACAACCTGACTGATGCTCCTGCCTGGGCTGTTGACTTCATGAAACAGGTACCTACTACATGGGACGAGACTCGTTTCATTGATGGTTATCCTGGAAAATACATCATCATGGCGCGTCGCAGCGGCACACAGTGGTTGGTTGTAGGTATCAATGCAGAAGAGCAACCTCTGAAGAAAACCATCACCCTGCCAATGTTTGAGAAGGGAGCACAATTACAAGTATTTAGTGACGATGCACAACTGAATGGTAGCGTGAAGGCCGTTAAGCAGAACAAAAAACAGCAACTCACCATAACCATACCATGCAACGGAGGTGTGGTAGTGAAAGTGCTGTAGAGGTTAGAGATTAGAGGTTAGAGGTTAGAGATATAAAAAAACAATTATGAAAAAGACTTTATTATTTTTACTTTTCCTCGGATGTGCCATGACCATCGGTGCACAGCCACAAGGTATGGGCGGTGGGTTTGCCATGCCAGAGACCAATCCCACGTACAAAAACATCAACTATGCTGGCGACGACCTTGAAGCACACTGCATGGACATTTACCTCCCTGAGGGTATAAATGCCAAGAGCTACAAGGTCATTGTGGCCATCTATGGCAGTGCCTGGTTTGCCAACAACATGAAAGCCTTTGCCTACCTCTCGTTAGGTAAGCCTTTGAATGATGCCGGCTTTGCCGTGGTATGTATCAATCACCGCTCCAGCGCCGATGCCAAGTTCCCTGCACAAATCAATGACGTGAAGACAGCTATCCGTTTCCTTCGTGCCAATGGTGAAAAGTACAAGCTGGACACTTCCTTCATTGGCATCACCGGATTCTCATCAGGCGGTCATCTTGCCTCCCTGGCTGGTACTACCAATGGCATGATTCACATGACAAACGGGAAAAAGGCTATTCACTTGGAGGGACACTTCGGCGGCAACTTCGACAAGCCCAGCACCGTTGATGCTGTTGTTGACTGGTTTGGTCCTGTAGATATGGCTCACATGAACAACTGTGAAACTGTGAACGACGGTAACTCTCCAGAAGCAGCACTCATTGGTGGTGCTCCGGAAGACAATCCCGAAATGGTTGCTCTTATCAGCCCCATCACCTATATTACACCTACCGGACCGCGTTTCCTGGTGATTCATGGAGAGGCAGACAACGTGGTACCTCACTGCCAGAGCGAACGATTTGCCGAGGCACTGAAGAATGCCGACCGACTGGAAGCATTCATTAGCGTTCCTGAAGGTCAGCACGGACCGGTGACATTCAACGAAGATACATTCAAGAAAATGACCGATTTCTTCCTGAAGGAAGCCGGAGGCACGGCCTACAGCAAATAGGCAAAAACCTTTTCTTTTGCATCAGAATGAAAAAAACTGCTCATTCCCTTCGCTGAATCAGAAATTTACATTATCTTTGTAGGCCAATAGATTAAAAACTATGCCTACAGATAACTATCATCGAAATATCCTATACACCGCCCTGGCGTTCATCGCCAGTGCGGTGCTAATTGTTTCCTGCCAGCAGGACAAGCAGACTACGTTCCATGCCACCAGTGCCGACAGTATTATCTTTGAAGCAGGAAGGGCCCTTGACTACCAACGGTTGCTTGCACTTACCGACAGCTTTGAACAGGCAGGAGACATCTCGGAGATAAATGCAAACCGCTGGCGCGGCGTGGGCTACAACTACCTTGGAAAGACGCAGCAGGCTGAACATTATTACAAAAAAGTCATCAGTGCCGACATCAAGAGTGAGCAGGACCGTTACAACTACACCAAGTCTGCCCGGAGACTTGCTGAATTGTCAGCACGTAAAGGCGATTACGAAGAAGCCCTACGCGTGGCACTGCCAGCCGTTGAGCGCCTGAAGGAATGGGGCGGCTACTCCCCAAAGGATTTAGCCATTCTGTTCTATACCATCGGCTGTTGCCAACTGAACCTCGGACGCACGAAGGAGGCTGCCAACAACTATGCTGATGCCTATAGGCAATACACACAGCAGATTGCCTCTTCCCCCACAGTCCACGAAATAAACGATGCCATCGTCGGCACCGACAACATGGCACTCGACTACATCAAAGTTCATGATTTCGAATCTGCCTACCAATGGGCACTGCGCGCTGACAGTTTCATTCAGCGTCGCTATGCTGAGTCTCCCGACTATCATCCGGAACTCCTCGATGAGTACCAAGCACGTATCACGCTACACCTGGCTATCGCACTGCAAGGACTAAATCGTGACCAGGAGGCTGCTATGGCTTATCGTGCTGTACAGGCGTCAGCCTTCGGAAAGACCAATGAAGGACTCATTCGTGGTGCCGACTACCTCGTTGCCGCCCATCGTTATCAAGAAGCAGCAGATAATTATGCCGTACTCGACCAGCTCATGCACGAGCGTAGTCTCTCCTTAAGCCTTGATAATATACAGAACTATCTGTTGCCTAAGTTCCGAGCCAACATCAAGGCTGGACGAACCGATAGTCTCTATGCGCTCGGCTGGCATCTTTGTGATGCGCTCGACAGTGCCATTGTGAGCGCCAAGAACAACGAGACTGCTGAACTGGCCACTATCTACGATACACACCAAAAAGAAGCCATGATAACACAACAGCAGGCAGACCTCTCACGCCAACGGCTTTACGGCATCAGCATTGCCTCCTTCCTTATCCTCGCTTTTCTGGCTATCTACACCTACCACCGCAACAAGGCACAAAAGCGTCTTGCACTGGCTTATCAGAAATTGGAGGAAGCTAACACACAGTTGGAACAGAAAAACGAACAACTGACCATCGCTACTGCCCGGGCGGAGGAGTCGTCACGCATGAAGACGAACTTTATCCAGCAGATTTCCCATGAGATACGTACACCGCTGAATATTCTCTCCGGTTTCACACAAGTCATCACGACTCCTGGCATGGAGCTCGACGATGCCACCCGCGAGGACATCAACCGTCAAATCTCCGACAACACTACCCGAATCACAGGACTCGTGGGTAAAATGCTGGAACTCTCTGACGCTGGCAGCAGCAGTGACCTTGAGCGGAACGACCTTGTACCTGCCATACAGATTGCTGCCCAGGCAGCGGAAGACAGCGGCATCACACAATCAGCACATCTCAACTTTGACCTCCAACTGGGTGAAGGAGCCGAAAATGCCATGCTCCAGACTAATCTGGCCGCTGCAACCCGCGCACTGACACTACTCCTTGATAACGCCCGCAAGTTCACCAAACCGGCAGAGGCATACAGTCACATAGATAACGAGAACAAAACTGCATTGCTACAAGTGATGACAGCTGAAGGAAACGTTGTCTTTGCCGTCGAAGACAACGGCATTGGCGTACCACCTGAAGAGGCTGAACGCATCTTCGATGAGTTCGTACAGTTAGACCAATATTATGACGGCACTGGCATTGGCCTGACCATCGCCCGCAGTCTGGCACGCCGGCTGGGAGGAGACATACACCTTGACACCACCTTCCACCCTGGTGCCCGTTTCGTCCTCACACTTCCCCAGGCTTCAAGTTCTTTGTAAGCAATGCGTCAGAACCGAACGAAGATAATAATTATTAAATACACTAACCTATGAAAAAAACTATTTTATCAATCCTGCTGTTTTCCTGTATCCTTTCAGTACAGGCACAAACCGTTTGCAATTCAGATGGTACAGTAACTTTCCAGTACAAGAACGACTCTGCCCGTCAGGTCATGGTCGATGTGCAGTTCGCCGGTCGCCAGCCCATGACACGCGACGCCCAAACCGGCCTATGGACTGCTACATTGGGGCCTGCCGCACCCGACATGTATCCCTACTGTTTCGTCGTTGATGGCGTAAGCATTATGGACCCAACCTGCGAACAGTACTTCCCCAACGAGGGCTTTAAGAACAGCCTTCTGGAGATTCCGTCTCCCAATGGTCTGCCCCACGACATCAAGGATGTTCCTCATGGCCGTATGGAATCCATACATTACTATTCCAAGAGCCTTGGAATTACCAATCAAGCTATGGTCTATACACCGCCGACATACAATGCCTTTGACCAGCAGAAGAAGTATCCGGTGTTCTACCTCATCAGCGGAACTACCGACACCGAGGAAGTCTATTATAAAGTCGGCCGTGTCAACTATATTCTTGACAACCTCATTGCTGAAGGTAAGGCTAAGGAGATGATTGTCGTATTACCTTATGGTAACCCCATGAAACTGAAGGGAAACTCAACGGGCGCTCCTCAGACACGCTTTGGCGGCGACCCGTTCAGCAGTGACCTCATCAACGACCTGATGCCTTACATTGAGGCCAACTACAAGACCATCAACAATGCAGCCCACCGGGCCATTGGCGGTTTCTCAAGAGGTGGCAACCAAGCCCTCTTTAATGGCCTCTCGAATCTCGATAAGTTTTCCTATCTATGCAGCTACAGTTCATTCACCTCTACTGACATTCCAAACGTCTATGACAATGCTGCCGAAACGAACAAGAAAATCAATCTCTTTTGGTTGGGTGTGGGAACCGATGATTTCCTTTACGGCAATGCCCGTGACTACATGGAATTCCTTGACCAAAAGGGAATCCACGCCGTAAAAGAGTTTACCAACGATAAGTTCGGCCACACATGGATGAACGCCAAATACTTCCTTACCAAGACCCTGCCGTTGCTCTTCAACAAGAAAGCTGCTGAACGCGCCATGGCTGAGCGCAAACCTACCCCCGCAGCCACTGGTAATGAACAGCAGTTCACCCCAGGTGTCATGGCACGTTTGTTTCCCCGCCCCATCATATCTCCAGAATATGATGATAATGCCATCACCTTCCGTTTCAAGGCTCCCGAAGCCAAACAGGTTCAGTTGAAATGCGAGATTATTCCCGGAGTAATACCTATGGAACGCGACTCCGACGGCATTTGGAGTACGGCGGTTACAGACTACCTCTATGAAACGTTCAAATATTGCTTCATTGTTGATGGAACCCCTGTAGCCGACCCCTCAAACATGTATCTGTCGCCAGACCAAGGCTTCAAATACAGCATTGCCGACAATCCTGCAGAACCGTTCCACTTTGCCAAAATGGGGGACATCCAGCACGGTCGCGTGAGCTATGACTTGGAACGTGGTGAGGCCTGGTACATCTCACCCATGCCCAACACACCAGCAGCACCACTGTTCATCCAACTAATACCAGGAAACAATGACACCATGGAGAGCTGGTTCAAGGTAGGCGGTGCAGACGCCATAGCCGACAAATTACTGGCCGACGGTAAGACAAAGCCCTGTATCATCACGACCAGCAATCTGGAATTTATGAACCAAGGTCCTCAAATGCCAGGCTTTAAAATACACACTTTACGCGCCTCCGACTACCCCACATGGGCCCAGCGTCGCCGCGCATTGGTGCATTTGTTGATTAGTTTGGGGAAATGATACAAATGACAAAGTATTAGAAACACCTCAAAAACTGCATTCAGAATAAAAGTTGTACTTTTGCCACCAGAAATAAAACAACTTTTTATCATCTATTATCATTACGCGGAGTCTGTACCAAGTGGGCAGACTCCTTTTTTGTTGTGTATTCTCCTCGCTTATTCGTACCTTTAACTACGTTGAAGGTACTCACGCTCGATAATAAAAAAAAATCTTATTTTATTTTGTATTCTCCTCGCTTATTCGTACCTTTGAAGCCTCACTAAGAACCAACAAACTATGAAATTGAAGAAGATGGCACTCATGTGTATGACAACGCTCTTTACAGGATGTACAGCACCTGACCTGGAGCAGCAAGTGGACGAACTCTACCAGCGCATGTCGCAGGAAGAACGTATCGCCCAATTAAGAAGTACGTATATGGACAACTTGTTCAACGAACAGGGACAGTTAGACACGGCGAGATGCCGACAGCTGATTCCCTATGGCATCGGACACTTCTCACAATATGCCAGTCAGAAACCGATGGACCCAAACGTGTTGCGAGACCGTGTGGCAGCCGTACAGGACTGGCTGATACACAACACTCCCAACGGTATTCCCGCTTTGTTCCACGAAGAGGTTCTATCGGGCATCAACACCCGTGGGGCAACCATTTATCCACAACAAATAGGACAGGCATGTTCGTTCAATACTGAACTGGCCGAGCAAAAGACCCGCCAGACCAGTACGCAGATGCGTCGCATGGGAGGTGTACTGTCTCTGTCACCAATGGTCGATGTCTGTCGTACCCCAAGTTTCAACCGTCTGGAGGAATCATATGGCGAAGATGCCTATCTCTCGGCCGCCATGGGCGTCGCTTTTGTGCGCGGCCTGCAACAGGGCGACTTGAAGAAAGGTGTTGGTGCCTGTACGAAACACTACCTGGGCTATGGCGGTGGCGGTGATGCCGAAGAGCAGGAACTGATGGAAGAGATTCTGATGCCCCATGAGGCTATGATCAGGCTGGCAGGCTCTAAAGCCGTCATGCCCGGCTACCACAACATGGTGGACCGAGATTCAACGAAAAGCAACTGTGCTGCCAACGCTTTTATTCTGCAGGACATCCTGCGGGACTACCTCGGCTTCGATGGAATGGTGGTAAGTGACTATACTGCCATTGACCAACTTCCCCTTTCCACCAAGTTAGAGAAGGCCGCAGCCGCCATCAATGCTGGCTGCGATGTCGATTTCCCACGAGGAAGTAATTACGAAATGCTGCAGGAGGCACTTGACAAGGGACTGGTGAAACCTGAGGCATTCGAACGGGCTGTCAAGAGTGTGTTACGTTATAAGTTCCGTGCCGGACTCTTCGACAAGAAACCCTATCTCTATAGTAAGGAGAACATTGTGCTTGACACCCCCGAAGAGCGTCAGACAGCCTACGACATCGCCACGCAGAGCATCGTGCTTTTGGAGAACAAAGACATTCTTCCACTCAACGCTCAACAGTCAACACTCAACATTCTCCTGACGGGCCCCAACGCCAACTCCATGTGGGCCATGTGCGGAGACTACTCCTTCCCGGCCATGACTTATTTCTGGAAGAAAGTGGAACAGGATCTTGACCATCCACACGTAGTCACACTCCTGGAAGGTATGCAGGACTATCTGAAAGGTCAACAGTCAGTTGCCAACAGCCCTTCGTTCACACTACGCTATTCACGTGGCTGCGACTGGACCGAAGAGATAGAGACAAAGTATAGTGAGGCTGGCGACGAACGTGCCTGGGAATACGAGATTCTACACCGTAAAGTGGATTCCGGCGAAAAAGCGGATAGGCAGGAAGCCCTACAGATGGCCCGAGAAGCAGATGTCATCGTGGCTGCCATGGGTGAGAATGTCATGTTGTGCGGTGAGAACAGAGATCGTCAAGGACTACGGTTACCCGGCCAACAAGAGCAGTACGTTGAACAACTGCTTGCTACTGGCAAGCCTGTTGTACTCATTCTGTTTGGGGGTCGTGCACAGGTCGTTTCCGGCATTGCCGAACGTTGCGCAGCCGTCATCCAAGCATGGTACCCGGGCGAAGAGGGTGGTCATGCCGTGGCGGACATCCTCTTCGGTAAGGTGTCACCATCTGCCAAGCTCTCCGTCAGCTATCCCAATACGGAGTTGAACGAACCTGTCTGCTACAACTACCCTGTAACATCGTCAAACAGCCAAATATCATGGCCCTTCGGCTATGGTCTGAGCTATACAACTTTCGGCTACAAGAACTTACAGGTTAACAGCAGTGCCCAAACCGATGGAGATTATGTAGAACTGACCTTCCAAGTGAAGAATACGGGTAAAGTGGCAGCTGATGAGATTGTGCAAATCTATCTTTCCGCGCTCAACAACCACCATTCACCGACCTCCAGTCTGCAAGGTTTCGCCCGCGTACCGCTGCAGCCCGGACAGACGAAAACCGTCACCACTCGTCTCTACATAGAGCAGTTTGGTCACTACAGCCGAAATGGCAATGTCCGTCAATGGATTGTCGAGCCGGGCACATACAGCGTCAAGGTGGGTGCCTCATCAGCAGACATCCGAATGGAACAGCCGATAGAATTGAAGGGAAGATCCTACAGCAAACCACTACGCGACCACTACTTCTCAGAGAGTATTGTGTCTAAGTAAGTCGCACGATTCACTTGGTGCATAGAGGTTTTACAATACAAAATAAATAGGTATGATAGTATTTTGAAAGTTTTTGAAACATCTGCTAAAGAACGATACATAAATTCTTTGTAATTTTGCAGGCAGAAGATTTATCAACTTTCAAAACACATGTACTTACCAATAAAAACTATGATGACAGCCGCCATAATGGCGGTTGCCATCTCGGTGACTGCCCAAGAGAAGTTGCCGTACCAGAATGCTAACCTTAGCGCGCACGAACGTGCCGTTGACCTTTGCAGCCGTCTGACACTGGAAGAGAAGGCACAACTGATGCTGGACGAGAGTCCCGCCATCCCCCGGTTGGGCATTAAGAAATTTTTCTGGTGGAGTGAGGCATTGCATGGTGCAGCCAACATGGGAAATGTGACGGTATTCCCTGAGCCCGTAGCTATGGCTTCATCGTGGAACCCCCAGCTGCTGTATCGCTGTTTCGACGTAGCCAGCACAGAGTTTCGCGCACAGTATAACCACCGTTTGTACGACCTGGGCGGCGAGGACATGAAAATGCGCAGCCTCTCTGTGTGGACTCCCAACGTCAATATATTCCGTGACCCACGCTGGGGTCGCGGACAGGAGACATACGGCGAAGACCCTTACCTGACGAGTGTCATGGGCACACAGGTCGTTCGTGGCCTGCAAGGTCCCGAGGATGCAAAATACCGTAAGCTGTGGGCCTGTGCCAAGCATTATGCCGTTCACAGCGGTCCGGAATATACCCGTCATTCAGCCAACCTGACCAATGTTTCACCGCGTGACATGTGGGAGACCTACATGCCAGCCTTCAAGACCCTTGTGCAAGATGCGAAGGTACGTGAGGTGATGTGTGCCTACCAGCGGTTGGACGACGACCCTTGCTGCGGATCCAACAGACTTTTACAGACCATACTCCGCGATGAGTGGGGATTCCAATACCTGGTGGTCAGCGATTGTGGAGCCGTCAGCGACTTCTACACATCGCACCACAGTTCATCGTCTCCCGTCACCGCCTCTGCCAAGGCCACACTGGCTGGAACTGACGTAGAATGTGGTTATGGCTATGCCTACAAGAGCATTCCTGAGGCCGTGAAACGAGGGCTCATTACAGAGTCTGAGGTCGATAAGCATGTTATCCGACTGCTGGAAGGCCGTTTTGACCTGGGTGAGATGGACGACCCGTCACTGGTGGAGTGGTCGAAAATCCCCTACTCTGCTATGTCAACAAAGGCATCTGCCAATATCTCCCTTGACATGGCTCGGCAGACCATCGTACTGCTGAAGAACGGGAACCTTCCCAATCCCTCCCAAGGTGGAGTTCTTACACCCGTACTACCTCTTTCCAACCATCCATCACCGGCATCCCGGATTGCCGTCATTGGACCGAATGCTGACAATGAGCCTATGATGTGGGGCAACTACAATGGAACACCTAACCATACAGTAACGATTCTTGATGGCATCTGTGGAAAGTTGGGTGTCAAGCGTTCAAAACTCAACAGCAATAACTCCAAACTGCTTTTTCTGCCAGGCTGCGACCTCACCTACGACAAGGTGATGGAGTGTCACATGGCTACTGAGTGTACGGCTCCTGATGGAAAGAAGGGACTGAAGGGTACCTTCTGGAGCAACACCGAGATGGAGGGAAAGCCTTTCACCACCGAATACTACCGCCAGCCTTTGGCCGTGACCACCAATGGCATGCATGTATTTGCAGCAGGACTGCCTATTGAGGATTTCTCTGCCAAGTATGAGACTACCTTCGCCCCTAAAGAAGCCGGTGAATATGTGGTTAACGTAGAAGGTACAGGAGACTTCGAACTCTTCATCAATGGTGAGAAGAAGTTTTCACACCATATCTGGCGCGCCACTCCAACCCGTACCGTGCTCCAGGCCAAGGCAGGAGAGAAATTCCAGATTGAGGTACGTTTCAAGACCGTGAAGACTTGGGGTGCATCAATGAAAATCAATGTAGCGCGCGAGCTCCCCATTGACTACCAACAGACCATCGACCAGCTGAAGGACATTGATAAAGTCATCTTCGTAGGCGGTATCTCACCGGCCTTAGAGGGTGAGGAAATGCCAGTCAACATTGAGGGCTTCAAGGGAGGCGACCGCACCAATATCGAGCTGCCTCGCGTACAGCGTGACTTCCTAAAGGCACTAAAGGCTGCCGGCAAGACGGTCATCTTCGTCTGCTGCTCAGGCTCAGCCATAGCTCTGGAGCCAGAAACAGAGAGTTGTGATGCCATCATACAGGCATGGTATGCAGGACAAGAAGGCGGAACGGCCATTGCCGACGTGCTGTTCGGTGATGTGAATCCCTCTGGCAAACTGCCCGTTACGTTCTACAAACGTAGCGACCAGTTGCCCGACTACGAGGACTACTCCATGAAGGGCCGCACCTATCGTTACTTCAACGACCCGTTGTATGCTTTCGGCTACGGACTGAGTTATACCACTTTCGAAATACACAATGCACAATGTACCATGAACAATGGCAATGCTGTGCTGACTGTCGATGTCACCAACACTGGCAAACGTGATGGTGCCGAAGTAGTACAAGTCTATCTGCGCGACCCAGCGGATACTGAGGGCCCGTTGAAGTCACTGCGTGCATTCCAGCGCGTCGAGGTAAAAGCCGGCCAGACCGTACCTGTCACCTTGACACTTGACTGCAAGGCCTTCGAATTCTGGGATGCAGAGACTAACACCATGCGTACCAAGTCAGGTTCCTACGAACTCTACTACGGAAACAGCTCACAGGACAAGGATCTGAAGAAACTGATGATTAATTATTAAGATTACGGATTAGAAAGTATTTTATATTAACAATTAACTATTATCAACTATGAGACGTAAAGTTTTGTTTTCAACACTGTTGCTGCTGGCACTTAGCTGCAGCACAGCATTTGCACAGTGGGGACAGCCCCGTGACCCGTTCCCTGGTAAGACCCTGAAGGAAGCCTACAAGGACTACTTCATGATTGGTGTGGCCGTCAATAAGCGCAACGTGTCCGATGCGCAACAGGCTGCACTCGTCAAACAGGAGTTCAGCAGCATGACTGCCGAGAACGACATGAAACCCGTCAGCGTACACCCCGCAGAGGGCGTATGGAACTGGGGAGCCGCCGACAGCATTGCCGATTTCGCCCGTAAGAACGGTATCAAACTGCGTGGCCACTGTCTGTGCTGGCACTCTCAGTTTGCTGACTGGATGTTTACCGACAAGAAAGGTCGTCCCGTCAAGAAAGAGGTTTTCTACCAGCGTCTGCGTGAGCACATCCACACCGTTGTTAACCGCTACAAGGACGTAGTATATGCCTGGGATGTTGTCAACGAGGCGATGGCCGACAACGTACGTCCCAACTTTGTCAATGGCAGAATGGAACCAGGCAATCCCTATCGTGAGAGCCGCCACTTCCAGCTCTGCGGCGATGAGTTCATTGCCAAAGCCTTTGAGTATGCCCATGAGGCAGACCCCAACGCCCTGTTGTTCTATAACGACTACAATGAGTGCGATCCCGGCAAGCGCGACCGTATATATAATATGGTAAAAAAGATGCAAGAGGCAGGTGTGCCCATCCACGGCATTGGCATGCAGGGTCACTACAACATCTACGGTCCCTCCGAGGAGGACATCGACGCTGCCATCACAAAGTATGCTCAGCTGGTAAAGCATATCCACGTCACCGAGCTTGACATCCGTACCAATACCGAAATGGGCGGACAGCTGCGCTTCTCACGTGGTGAGCAGAAGCCTCTGGCTCCCTATCTGCAAACCCTGCAGGACGACCAGTACAACCGCATCTTCAAAATCTTCCGCAAGCATAAGGATGTCATTGACTGTGTAACTTTCTGGAACCTCGGCGACCGTGATTCCTGGCTTGGCGTGAACAATCACCCTCTGCCCTTCGACGAACAGTACAAGCCAAAGCGTGCATATTATGCTGTCCGTGACTTCGACCCCGCACTGGAGAACGCTACCGTGAAGGAAGACTTCGTTCCCAATCCGCTGAACCAGCCGGGCCAGGACTACCCGATGGTAAACAGTCAGGGCTATGCCCGCTTCCGTGTGGTGGCTCCCGATGCTAAGTCGGTCATCGTCAGCCTTGGACTCGGCGGACGTGGCGGTACGGTGCTGCGCAAGGACAAGGATGGTGTATGGGTAGGAACGACCGAGGGTCCGATGGATCCTGGTTTCCACTACTACCACCTGACCATCGACGGTGGCGTGGTCAACGACCCCGGAACCCACAACTTCTTCGGTTCTTGCCGTTGGGAGAGCGGTATTGAGATTCCCGCTCCCGACCAGGACTTCTACCAGACCCGCATGGATGTGGCACACGGTAATGTGCAACAGGTGCTGTTCCCCTCTGCCAGCACTGGTGAGGTAAAGCGTGCCTTTGTCTATACTCCGCCGACGTATGGCAAGCTCGTCAAGGGTAAGCAGGAACGCTTCCCCGTGCTCTACCTGCAGCATGGCTGGGGTGAGAACGAAACCAGCTGGCCTGTTCAGGGCTGTGCCGGCATCATCATGGACAACCTCATTGCCGAGGGTAAAATCCAGCCATTCATCGTCGTCATGACTTATGGCATGACTAACGACCTCAAGTTCGGCCGTATCGGTGAGTTTACCGCCAAGGAATTTGAGACGGTGCTCGTTGACGAGCTCGTACCTTATATCGACAAGAACTTCCTGACCAAGGCTGACAAGTGGAATCGTGCCATGGCCGGACTCAGCATGGGTGGCATGGAGACAAAGCTCATCACCCTTCGCCGTCCAGAAGTATTTGGCTACTATGGTCTGCTGAGCGGTGGTCAGTATGCCCCTGAGGACATCAAGGATCCGAAGCAGGTACGTGTCATCTTCCAGAGCTGTGGTTCAAAGGAAAATCCTGAGGGAATCCTCAAGAGCACCGAAGCACTGAAGGCTGCCGGTCTCAATGCTCACGGTTTCATCTCCGAGGGCACAGCCCACGAATTCCTCACCTGGCGCCGCAGTCTCCGCGAGATGGCTCCGCTGCTCTTTAAAGCACAAGAGGGTAAGAAGGTGAAAAAGTAAAACATCAGTTTTTTGTCTATGGTAAAAAAAGCAATCCTTAACAAGGTAAAAAGTGTAAAAGGGTGGAAAAGGCATTTACCTTTTTACCTTTTTACCCTTTTACCTTTAGCTACGTGGGCCCAGAACCCCGTCATCCGGCACCTCTACACCGCTGACCCGACGGCACGCGTATTTAATAACAAGGTATATGTCTATCCTTCCCACGACATCGTGCCACCTGAAGGACAGCGACAGGACTGGTTCTGCATGGCCGACTATCATGTGTTCTCGTCAGAGAACCTTGTTGACTGGACCGACCATGGTGTCATCATTAGTCAGCAGAACGTGCCCTGGGGCAATCCCGAGGGTTACTCCATGTGGGCTCCCGACTGTGTCTATAAGAACGGCAAGTACTATTTCTACTTCCCCAATGCACCGAAGAGCGGCCGCGGCTTTGCCATTGGCGTAGCTACTGCCAGCCAACCTGAAGGACCATTTACGCTGGAGCAGGAACCCATCAAGGGTGTAACGGGTATCGACCCCTGTGTGCTCATTGACTACGATGGATCTGCCTATATCTATTGGAGCGGTATGGGCATCCGCGGTGCCAGGCTGAAGGACAACATGCTGGAGCTTGACGGTGAACTGCAGGAAATCCAGATGCCCCGCCGAGAGGGCATGCCTGAGATGCCGCCCATGAAGATTGGCGGTCAGGAGATGAAGGGACTGCCCGACGGTTTCAAGGAGGGACCATTTGCCTTCCGTCGCGGCGACTGGTACTACCTCACTTTCCCGTGGGTACGTGGTGAGACGGGTGAAGGCAAGAACCCCACCGAGACACTGGCCTACGCCATGTCTAAGTCACCCCTCGGACCATGGGACTTCAAGGGTATCATCATGGCTGAACATGACAACAATTGCTGGACCAACCACCACAGCCTCCTGGAATACCGGGGACAGTGGTATCTCTTCTACCATCGCAACTACCTTTCACCCAACGATGACAAGCGCCGTTCCGTCTGTATCGAGAAGGTTACGTTCAATGCCGACGGTACTATTCAGGAAGTCCACCAGACCCTGCGCGGCGTAGGTATCGCCCCCGCCACCTCACAACTGGAAGTTGACCGCTACAGTACGGCCAGCCAGGACGTGACGACTGCCCTCATTGACACCGTCAAGACCTTCCAAGGATATCAGGCTACGTTACCTAAGAAAGGCAGCTGGCTCCGTTTCAACGACGTGGACTTCAGTGGCGTCGAGCATAACGGCTATGTCGTTGTACGCGCTATGGCAAAGGGTAATACCGAGTTCTGCCTGCGCGAGAAGACAGCCAACGGCAAGATTATTGCCCGTTTTCCCATGACCGTTATCACGGAGATGGGGCAGTGGCGCCGTGACCAAAGCGGTCAGTGGCTCACACTGACAGCTCCGCTGGCCTATATTCCGAAAGGCGTTACCGACCTCGTCCTGACCAATGAAGGAGAACCCGAGATGAGCATTGACTGGGTACAGTTCAAGAATCGTCTGAAGTATTTTACTTTCCTGGGTGCTCAACAGTCGGCAGGCAGCAGCCAGCCTGATGCCAACGGTTTCATCCGCCGTTGGATGCTGTTAGAGCCTATCAGCTACAATGTGCGTTCCAACATCATCCTCACCGACAGCTATCTGAACGAGAATCTTTCGAAGCAGTACTTCAAGGGGCAGTTCGACGACAAGCGCCTGCCTCGTAACGGTGAGAAAGTGACTGCCATTGGGACGGAACTGGCATCAGGACCGAGAGACACGAGAATGGCAGCAGGCCCTGCAGCAGTAAAACAAGTCAAGCAGACCCTTCGCTGGCATGCCATTGACAGCGAGAGCTATAATGTCAAGGTTTTCCGCTTTGCCGAACTGACAGGCTGCCAGCCCTACAACTCTCTGTTCTGGGGCGTTACTGTCATCGACTGTCCTGAGGATATGGCTGACGTACGCCTGGCTGTAGGTTCCAACGGAGCCTCCATGTGGTGGCTCAACGGAGAACAGGTGCTTACGCTCGATGGTGATCGCCGTATGGTGGAGGACGACTGTGTATCACAGCGTCTGACATTGAAGAAAGGCCAGAACGTTTTGCGTTTCGCCCTGGTCAACGGCCCCGGTCTGAGTGATTTCTGCGTCCGTTTCATCGACAAGGACGGCAAGCCGGTCACCAATTATCAGATTAAAGCGAATGGTCAAAAGTGAAAATTTGCTACCGCAACAAAAGACATAGAATATGAAGACGAAATATCTGTTAGGTTTATCATTGCTCATTACCCAATTCTCATTTAGCAACGTGGCCGCGCAAGTGGGCGCCCCCTACATCCATGACCCCTCGACCATTGTGGAGAGTGAAGGCAAATACTTCACCTTCGGTACAGGTGGTGGCGGACTCATGTCCGACGACGGATGGACATGGCGTAGCGGTGCCGACCGTCCCGGCGGAGGTGCTGCTCCCGACATCATGAAGATTGGTGACCGTTACCTCTGTATCTATGGTGCTACGGGTGGCGGACTCTTCGGAGGCCACAACGGTCGCATCCTCACCATGTGGAACGACGCACTCGACCCGCAGTCTCCACGTTTCAAGTGGAGCAAAGCCATTGAGGTGGCTTCCAGCGACGGCATGGAAGATTGTGATGCCATTGACCCCGCGCTGTTGCTCGACCCCACCACGGGCCGTCTCTGGGCATCTTATGGCACGTACTTCGGCAACATCCGACTCATTGAACTAGATCCTGCAACGGGTGAACGTGTCAAAGGGAATGTAGAGAAGGACATTGCCATCGACTGCGAAGCCTCAGCACTCATGTACCGTGACGGCTGGTACTACCTGTTAGGCACCCACGGCACCTGCTGCGACGGTGTAAACTCCACCTATAACATCATAGTAGGCCGCTCCCGTTCGGTGGAAGGTCCCTATATTGACAATGTCGGTCGTGACATGTTCCACGGCGGTGGCCGTCTGGTAATTACCGCTGGCGACCGTGTCTGTGGTCCCGGTCACTTCGCACGTACCATCATCGATGATGGCGTGGAAATCATGTCATGCCACTACGAGGCAGACTTCGACATGGGTGGACGCTCCGTATTAGGCATCCGTCCGCTGCTGTGGAAGAATGGCTGGCCCATAGCCGGTGACCGTTTCAAGGGTGGCACGCTGGCCATTCTCTCCGAGCGTCGCGGCTACTCTCTGGAGATGGCTGTCGATTTCCAGCGTATCGAGCTACCTCGTCGCGGTGGCTGGCGCGTCGATCCCAATGAGCCCATCGTACCTGTAGCCAACCAGTCGCTGCTGGATGTCAGCGGTTCATGGCCTGCCGGCAAGGTAGGTGTGCGTTGTGCCGACTACATGTTCCGTCCCCATCAGCTGTGGGACATCACACCTAACGAAAACGGTAATGAGAAAGAAACGGGAGTATTGGGCTCACCTTACTTCAAGGTGGTTATCAGCGGTACCGACCGTGCCCTGACGGCAACGGCCAACCTCGAACTGGTTACCAGCACCTTTACTGGTGCTGACGAGCAGCTATGGCGCATTGAGCAGCTTACCGACGGCACCTTCCGTATCATGCCGAAGCGAGTGCCCGGACAAGAGCAGCTCAACACCCGCTACTGCGTCTATTCAGCAGCCGACTCCACGCCGACGCTGGCTGAATACAACTTCCAGAGCGATAATTCCAAGTGGAATCTCCGACAGCCGTAACCTTATATTGTTACCTTGTAAAGAGAGTGTATATCACGTGCATGACTGACCAGCTCCATGATCTCCTCATGCGTAGATAGGTTAAAGTCGCCCGGCACGGTATTCTTCAGAGCAGATGCAGCTAACGAATAGTTCAGTTGCATCTGCTTGTCGTATGGGAACAGGCGTGACGCATGCAACAGTCCAGCCATGAAGGCATCGCCCACCCCTACAGGGTCCACCACGTCGGGAATGTCAAAGATAGGAGCCTGCAGGAGGTTCCACTCTTCCTTGCCCTCATCTCCCTTGCCACTATAGAGCAGAGCTGTCAACGTATGGTGGTTTGAAGCAACCATGTTACGCATACCCATGAGCCAGTCACGACAACGTGGGAACTGGCGATGAATGTCGGCAAACCACTCCCCGTATTCATCCATCTGCATCTCGAAGTTTGAGTCAGTAGCCGTAAAGGGAGGCTGCTGGCGTTGGAAGAGCCATTCAAACTCGATGGCGTCGCCAAACATCATGTCGCATCGGGCAAGCATACGACTGATGGTCTCACGCGGGTCAGCGCCATACTTCCATAGATTTTTGCGGTAGTTGATATCGAAGGAAATCTTCACGCCCATCTCGTCTGCAACGTCAAGCGCCTCAAACGTAGCGTCAGCCGCCTGCTGTGAGATGGCTGCCGTGATGCCCGACACATGGAGCACCGAGGCCCCTTGGAGAATCTCCCGCCAGGGAATCATGCCCGGCTTGAGTTCAGAGTAGGCCGAACCATCACGGTCGTAGATGACCTTTGGCGGACGCATGCCTGCCGGTGGTTCCATGTAGTACGTTCCGATACGCCGACCGCCACGAAGCACGTGACGGCAACTGACGCCTAACGACTGCAGGCTCTGTATGCCAGCAAGGCCCACGGGTGTTTCTGGCAGTCGGGTAACATAGTCAACACAGTTTCCAAGAGTTGCCAGACTGACGGCCACATTGGCTTCGCTGCCGCCATACTTACTCGTAAAGATATCACCCTGCGTCAGTCGCAGGCGTTCGGGTTTCGAGAACCGCAACAGCAGTTCACCGAAGGTAACAATTCGCGTGTTGGTCATCATCATTTCCTCTTTTGTCGAAAAGATGGAGCCCTAAGGCTCCATCTTCTGTTATTTTACATATTCTGCAAAGTCTGTCAGTTTCATGTCACCCTTACGTGCCAGCGTGTCGTGCATGGCGAAGGCGGCAGTCAGGTTGTGTCGGGTCTGTCCCATCTTCGAAATTTTCAGGTAGTCCCATAGCAACTGCTTGTAGTCAGGATGAGCGCAGTTCTCAATGATGCACTCAGCACGCTGTGCGGGGCTCTTGCCACGCAGGTCGGCAATACCCTGTTCGGTCACAATGATGTTCACATCGTGCTCGGAAGAGTCCTGATGGCTGACAAAGGGTACGATGCTAGAGATAACGCCACCCTTGGCCACCGACGGGCATGTAAAGATGCTGAGATAGGCGTTGCGGATGAAATCGCCCGAACCACCAATACCGTTCATCATCTTCGTACCGCTGATGTGAGTAGAGTTCACGTTGCCGTAAAGGTCTGCCTCAATAGCCGTATTGATAGCGATGACACCCAGACGACGGATAATCTCCGGTGAGTTCGATATTTCGCTCTGGCGCAGTGTCAGGTGCTGCTTCATGTAGTCCATGTTGTCATACACCTGCATCAGGCACTCGTTCGATACGGTCAGCGAGCAGGCTGAGGCATCCTTCACACGGCCATTGAGCATCATCTCAATGACAGAGTTCTGAATCACCTCCGTATAGATGTTGAAGTCGGGTACGTGTTTGTCCTCACCCAGGGCACCCAGGATGGCATTTGCCGTCGATCCCACACCACTCTGCAGGGGCAGGAACTCACGCGGTATGCGTCCCTTGTGCATCTCCTCAACAAGGAACTCAGCCGTCAGGAAGCCAATCTTATCGGTCACGGGGTCGCTGTCCTTGAAGGCGCGTGCCTCGTCGGGGATGTTACATTCAACGACACCCACCACCTTCTCCTTGGGGATGCTGACGTACGGCTTACCGATGCGGTCGCCCACATGCTCAATGGGGATAGCCTTGCGGTAGGGGGGATCCAGCGGCTCATACACGTCGTGGATGAACTTGGCGTTAGGGTTATGGAATGAATTAAGCTCCAGAATGACGTGCTTGGCCAGTCGGGCAGCCGTGGGACTGATACCGCCGGCAGCCGTCAGGAACACGTGATAGTCGTTGCCGCAGTCCTCAATGTCGCAGACTTCGAGGATGGCCCAGTCAACATCGCCATAGAAACCGTAGCGTAGCTCCTGTGCCATGTGGCTCAGGTGCAGGTCGTTGTAGGGAATCTCACCCAGATTCACATGCTTGCGGAAATCAGGATTCGTGGTGTAGGGTGCACGATAGAGGATGGCCTGTGCGTTAGCCAGGTCGCCATCGGTACTCTGACCAGTGGATGCACCCGTAAAGATAGCCACTTTGAACTCGCGGCCGGCCTCATGCTCAGCAATGGCAAGCTTGGCCAGCTCCTTCGTTGTTGCCTTGGCTACACCAGCCGGTGTAAAGCCACTCATGGCGATGTGGTCGCCATTCTTAATCAGCGCTGCAGCCTCTGCAGCAGTCATACGTGTATAACTCATAATCTTAAATGTTATTTTCTGAATCGTTCTGCCTGTTCCTGTATCAGGGCGGTGTCGTTAAAATAGTCTATCTGCATGGCCTTGCGAACCTCGTCCATGGTCTGGGCACCTGTCTCGCGAGCGGCCTCCGTGCCTTTCTTCAGGATGTTGTATATCTCAGGAATGTCCTGCTCAAACTCATGGCGGCGCTGGCGCATGGGCTCCAGGAACTGGTTAAGCACCTCGTTCAGGAACTTCTTGCATTTCATGTCGCCCAGTCCGCCACGACGGTAGTGGTCTTTCAGCTCGTCCAGGTTCTGGTACTCTGGCCAGAAGTTCTTGAAGTCATCGTCGGTGGAGAAAGCATCCAGGTAGGTAAACACGGCATTGCCCTCCACGTGGCCCGGGTCGTTCAGGTTGACGTGCTCGGGGTCGGTGTACATTGAGCGTACCTTCTGCCATACAGTATCCTTGTCGTCTGAGAGATAGATGCAGTTGCCTAACGACTTCGACATCTTCTCCTTGCCGTCAGTACCCGGCAGTCGGCGTGCCGTCAGGTTCTCAGGCAGTAGGATGTCAGGCTCCACCAGCACTTCAGCGTATGTCTGGTTGAAACGGCGTACCAGCTCGCGTGTCACCTCGAGCATGGGTTCCTGGTCCTCACCGGCAGGCACCGTCGTAGCCTTGAACAACGTGATGTCGGCAGCCTGACTTACGGGGTAGCAGAAGAATCCCAGCGGGATGTTCGCCTCAAAGTTACGCATCTTGATTTCCGTCTTCACCGTCGGGTTACGCTGTACGCGGCTCACGGTGATGAGGTTCATCAGGTACGTCGTCAACTCGGCCAGCTCTGCTATCTGACTCTGAATGAACAGCGTACAACGCTCGGGGTCGAGTCCGGCAGCTAGATAGTCGAGGGCTACTTCTATGATGTTCTGACGTATTTTCTCAGGATTGTCGGCGTTATCCGTCAGGGCCTGAACGTCGGCCATGAAGACAAACATCTTGTCGTAGTCGCCCGCGTTCTGCAGCTCCACACGCCGGCGCAGCGAGCCGATGTAGTGTCCCAGATGCAGCTTACCGGTAGGGCGATCACCGGTCAAAATCACTTTTCCCATTTTGCTTTTCTTCTATATAATATGTATTACGGGGTGCAAAGGTACAAAAAAGTTTAGAGTTTAAAGTTTAAAGTATAAAGTTTTTTGTACCTTTGCAACGATTTTTTAGAAGACAGACCATCATGACACTAAAGGACCTGCTGAACCGGAACGACCGCTTTGCCGCTACCAATGGCATGCAGCTGGTGGAAATCAGCGAGGGATATGCCCTTGCAGAAATGACAGTCACCAAGAACCACCTGAATGGCGGAGGTGTCTGTCAGGGCGGAGCACTCTTCACGCTGGCCGACCTGGCCTTTGCCGCCGTCACCAACAGTCATGGCCTGCTGACCTTCGGCATACAGAGCAGCATCACCTTTGCCAAGTCTGCCCTTGAGGGCGACACGCTGCGCGCCGAGGCCACCGAGACCATCAACCACCATAAGATTCCCTATTGTGAAGTAAAGATTTATAATCAGCACCATGAACTGATTGCCGTCTTTACAGGCATGGCCTACCGCAAGTCCGACCGCAAGATGGAGGTCGATGCGCTGATGTAGCCATCCGTCATACCTCAGCGCCTATGAAGCGAAGTGCTTACCTTCTTCTCCTTTTTCTTCTACTGACAGCCTGCACGAGGAAACCGCTGTGGGAACATCCGCCCGTGGAGGTGGAGGTGCTTAACCGCATGACACCCGTCAAGGACCAGGGCAAGAGCCAGACCTGCTGGGTCTATGCCATGCTGGCCGCCATCGAGACGGAACACATCGGCCGAGGCGACTCCGTCAATCTCTCGCCGGCCTACGTGGAGTACATGCTACGGAAGGAGAAGAACGCCCCCGAAAGCAGGCGCGGCATGGGCGTGACCTGTATCAGTCTGATACAGCGCTACGGACTCTGCGCCCACGATGCCTACCGTAAGTACGACTCAACCATAGCACCGCCCCGACAGGTGTTCATGCTGGGGGCCGTCTATACACCGCAGGAGTTCGCCCGTAGCGTATGCGCCCCTGACGAATATATAGCCCTGACTAGCAATGACAACGAGCCCTACGACCAATTCATCGACATAGAACTGCCCGACAACTGGGAGCACCAGCGTTTCTGGAACATTCCCATGGACACGCTACTGCAGAAAACCGAACGTGCCGTGCGCCAGCATCATGGTGTCTGCTGGGAGAGCCGGAGACACGCCACGGCTATTGTCGGACTGGCACGCGATGCACAGCAGAACCGCTACTTTATCATGAAGAATTCCTGGGGCAACAGCGACCGCGACCACGGACTGGTATATATGACGTATGAGCGATTCCGGAAGGAGACACTCGCAGTGGAGATGACACGGGAGGCATACGGAAGGCACCGCGATTGAAACGTAGATTTGTCAGATAAAAAACCACGAAATATTTGGAAATCTCAGGATAATATTGTAACTTTGCAGAAACTCCCCGTTTCCCCCCTACCTTTCTCCCTCGTTCCCCGGCAGTTTCTCCCAGAGGGGGATGGGCCTCTATGCGAGCTATAACAAGACGAAAAGGGCAGGCTACGCACTCGTAACCTGCCCTTGTTAATTCAGCGGACTCTAAGTTGGTTTCTACTTGTTCAGCCTCCAAGTGACACCATCCTTGGTGTCCTTCACCTCGAAGCCGAGGGCGGCCAGATTGTCGCGTATCTGGTCGGAGGTGGCCCAGTCCTTGTTGGCCTTGGCCTTGGCACGCAGGTCAAGCACCATATCAACCACCTTGCCGAAAGCATCTTCACGATTAGCATTGCCGCCGGTCGAGAGTTGAGAACTGAGCGTTGAGAGGCCGAGGATGTCCTCTGCAAACAAGTGCATCACCTCGCTAAGCTCCTTCAGACAGTCGGCACAGATGGTGGCCTTATGGTCAATGAGCTTGTTAATGGTTGAGCAGGCTTCAAACAGGTAGCTCAGCACCAACGGAGTGGCAAAGTCGTCGTTCATGGCGTCATAGCACTTCTGGCGCAACTCCTTCACCGTCTTCTCTGTCTCAGCATCACACTCCTTGCTGACGGGCACGCGGTCCAAGTCGCTGATGCCCTGCATGAGTTTCTGCAGTCCCTTCTCGGCGGCTATGAGAGCCTCGTTGGAGAAATCGACGGTGCCGCGATAGTGGGCAGAGAGGATGAAGAAACGGATAGTCATGGGCGAGAACGCCTGCTCCAGTTTCTCATGGTTACCCGTGAAGAACTGCTCAAGGGTGATGAAGTTGCCGAGCGACTTACCCATCTTTTGTCCGTTGATGGTAATCATGTTGTTGTGCATCCAATACTTCACGGCCTGATGTCCCATAGAAGCCGTTGCCTGGGCTATCTCACACTCATGGTGGGGGAACACGAGGTCCATGCCGCCACCGTGGATGTCGAACTGCTCGCCTAAGTACTTGCGTCCCATGGCTGTACACTCACAGTGCCAGCCGGGGAATCCGTCACTCCAGGGCGAGGGCCAACGCATGATGTGCTCGGGCTGAGCCTTCTTCCACAGGGCGAAGTCAGCCTGGTTGCGCTTCTCGCCCACGCCAGCCAGCGTACGACTTTCGTCCTTGATATTCTCCAGAGAGCGTCCGGAGAGGATGCCATACTTATATTTCTTATTATACGCCTCGATGTCGAAATAGATGCTTCCGTTCGACTCGTAGGCAAAGCCGTTGTCCAGAATCTGCTGTACTAGCTGCTGCTGCTCGATGATGTGGCCTGTAGCATGCGGCTCTATCGAGGGGCGCAACACGCCGAGTGCGTCCATGGCCTGGTGGTAACGGTTGGTGTAGTACTGGGCTATCTCCATGGGCTCCAGCTGTTCCAGCCGTGCCTTCTTCTCAATCTTATCATCACCCTCGTCGGCATCGTGCTCCAGATGGCCCACATCGGTGATATTACGCACGTAGCGCACCTTGTAGCCCAGATGCTTCAGGTAGCGGAACACCACGTCGAACGTGATGGCGGGGCGGGCATGACCCAAATGGGGGTCGCCATAAACCGTCGGTCCGCAGACATACATACCCACATTGGGGGCGTGTAGTGGCTCGAAGCGCTCTTTCTGGCGCGTCAGCGTATTGTAAATAACAAGTCTCGATTCCATTATTCTTTCAATTATTTCGGGTGCAAAGGTAGTGCAAACCGAGCGGAATGCAAAAAAAAATCCAATTTATTTTCATTTCCGAGGTGCAGCCAACCTTCGGCAAAGACTTCATTCCTTCATTTTCTCACGCGCACTCAGATTGTCGGTGAAGTTTCGTACCAATCTCTTGCCCTGCTTTTCCAGAACAGACGAGTAGAAGATGATGAACACGATGGCTACGAGGGCAAACATACCAAGCCAGCTGGTCCAAGGGATAGCATAGTCAACGAAATAGCTGACGAAGACGACCGTGACAATAATGCGCAATACGCCGTATGCCGTCAGCCTGACACGCCAACGAGGCCCGCTCTCCCACAGTTTGTTGACCTCAGGGCTGTCGGCACCTGCACGCAATAGCAACCACAAGAAGGGAGAGCATAAGACGAGGGCGATGAGGGAGGTGACTGGGTGTACCCATTGCGAGGAAACCATACTCTCAATCACGGGTTGGCCATAATAGAGCATGAGCGACATGATTGCTGCACATATCACGCTGTTAATGAGCATGATGAAGACGAAACGCTTGAAGCATTTGTTCCATATTTGCTGTAGTTCGTCGGGGGCCTTCTCGTCGTTCTCGTTCGTGTTGCGCTCCAGTCTGGCTTTCCACTTGCCAGGCAGTATGCGTGACACCACGTTGTAGGCAGGCTCAGCCAGTCGAATCATATAAGGCGTGGTGAACGTCGTGAAAACTGACACGGCGACGACAATAGGATAGAGGAAGTCGCTGGTGACATGCAACGACGTGCCGAGAGTGGCCAGGATGAAGGCGAACTCACCAATCTGCGTCAGGGAGAATGAGCATTGCATGGAGGTCTTCAGCGACTGGCCGGAAAGCAGGAAGCCACAGGTGCTCAAGACGGTCTGTCCCAGCATGATGGCAACGATGATGCAGAGAATGGGCACAATATACTCCACGATGAGGTTCATATCGACCATCATACCGACTGACACGAAGAAGATGGCACCAAAGAGATTCTTGACAGGAGCAACCAGATGCTCTATCTTCTCTGCCTCGACCGTCTCCGCCAGGATGCTGCCCATGACGAAGGCGCCGAAAGCAGCGGAGAAGCCAGCAACAGACGCCGCCACCACCATGCCGAAACAAAGGGCGAGAGCGATGATAAGTAACGTCTCGTCGTTCATGAGGGGTTTCAGCTTGCGCAGCACCATGGGGATGAAGTAAAGTCCTACAGTGAACCAAAGCACAAGGTAGAGACCCAGCTGCAGGATGGAACTGAACATCTGCGAACCCTCGAACTCCTTACTCACGGCCAAGGTGGAGAGCATCACCATGAGTACAATGGCCAGGATGTCCTCGATGATGAGCACGCTAAGCACCAGTCCGGCAAAACGTTTCTGCCGTAGTCCCATGTCATCGAAGGCCTTGAAGATAATGGTAGTCGAAGACATGGCCAGCATGCCTCCAAGATAGATACAGTCCATATCGCTCCACCCGAAGAGGGAGCCCGTCAAAGATCCGACATACATCATTCCGAGGATGATGGCAATGGCAGCAATGATGGGTGCCGCCCCCATCTTCAGGATTTTCTTGAAAGAAAACTCCAGTCCGAGGGCGAAGAGCAGGAAAATAACACCTATCTCGCTCCAAAGATGGATGCCGTGCATGTCTGACACGCTTGGCATGTAGGGCATATTGGGCGAAGCGAGGAATCCCGCTACGATGTAACCTAACACGATGGGTTGTTTGAGACTCTTAAAGAGCAGAGTCATGGTTCCTGCACATATAAGGATAAGTGCGAGATCAGCAATGAGTGGTTCAAGTTGTGTCATCCATGAAATGTTCTTTTAATTTTTAGTCATACTCGTTAACTTCGTTCACATGCGATCATGGATTATTTATCCTCAATATACTGCATGATGATGTCAACCAGCTCGTCCTCGGTCTTACCGTCGGCACGGAGCACGACATCATAGTTGCGGGTATCGTAACGTGACGTACCCGTGTAGCGGCTTACGTAATTCTCACGCATGCTGTCAACCTGGTCAATAATCTTACGGGCTTTTTCAGGCGTAATATTCTTCTTGCGTGTCACGCGAGCCACGCGGTGGTCCATCGAGGCCTGGATTAACACGCTGAGGTGGTTGGGATGATGGCGGAGTACGAAGAAGGCACTGCGCCCGGCTATGACGCACGACTCCTCCTCAGCGATGCTACTAAGCAGTTCGGACTCCGCCCTGAACATTTCTTCGGTAGTCAGTTCCATACTTTCCTCCCCCGAATTAGTCTTCCACAACTTGTCGCTGACAAGAACAAAGCCTTCGCCGATGCGGGCCACACGCTTGAAGTCAGTCCAGAAACTATGCTTCTTGCCTTTCAGTTTCTCAATTTCCTCTGTGGTGAGGTTGAACTTCTTCTCCAGGTACCGGATGAGTGCCTTGTCGAAGAATTCCACGCCCAGCCGTTCAGCCAACTTACGGCCTACTGTGCGGCCGCCACTGCCCAATTCACGATTAATGGTAATGACAAATTTCTCGTTCTTATTCATAATCTTGTTTTTTTATTATTCGCTTCTAGGGTGCAAAGATAACATTTTTTTCGAGATTTCCTGCTTTTTTGCCTGAAAAATGTTACCTTTGCAGGCATGAAACTGACAGATTTTGAGATTATGGCTCCCGTTGGCTCCCGGGAGTCGCTGGCAGCAGCCATCCAGGCGGGTGCTGACTCCGTGTATTTCGGAGTGGAACAGCTGAACATGAGATCACACTCTGCCAACCACTTCACAATTGACGACCTGCGCGACATTGCCGAACAATGCAGCAAGCACGGCATCAAGACGTATCTGACGGTAAACACCATCATCTACGGCGAGGACATACCCCTGATGCACGAAATAGTGGATGCCGCACGCGAGGCAGGCATCTCAGCAATCATTGCGTCGGACGTGGCGGTGATGACATACTGCAGAGCCCGGGAGGAGGGGAAGATGGAGGTGCATCTCTCCACTCAGCTGAACATCTCGAACGTGGAAGCGCTGAAATTCTACGCCCAGTTTGCCGATGTGGTGGTACTGGCGCGTGAGCTGCGCATGGAGCAGGTGGCCGAGATTTACCGGCAGATTGTGGAACAACACATCTGCGGTCCGTCGGGAGAGTTGGTACGCATCGAGATGTTCTGTCACGGAGCACTGTGCATGGCCGTCAGCGGCAAGTGCTACATGTCTCTGCACGACAAGAACCGCTCGGCCAACCGTGGCGAGTGCGTGCAGATTTGCCGCCGCAGCTATACCGTGACCGACAACGAAACGGGTAACCAGTTGGAAATAGACAACAAATACATTATGAGTCCGAAGGACCTGAAGACCATCCGCTTCATCGACAAGATGATGAATGCCGGTGTGCGGGTGTTCAAGATTGAGGGGCGCGCCCGTGGTCCCGAATACGTCTATACCGTGGTGAAGTGCTACAAGGAGGCCATCCAGGCCGTGCTCGACGGCACGTTCACGGAGGACAAGAAGGACGAGTGGGACCAGCGGCTGGCAACGGTCTTCAACCGTGGTTTCTGGGACGGTTACTACCAGGGACAGACGTTAGGCGAATGGAACGATGCCTATGGCTCGCGGGCTACGGAGCGCAAGGTCTATATAGGCCCTGCCGTCAAGTACTTCTCGAAACTGGGTGTGGCAGAGTTCTCGGTAGATGCCACCACGTTCAAGTTAGGCGACAAACTACTCATTACCGGTCCGACAACAGGCGTGATGTACGTCACGGCAGACGAGATACACGACGACAACGGACCTGTCAACGAGGCGCTGCAGGGTACGCGTGTGGCCATCAAGGTAACGGGCAAGGTACGCACAAGCGACAAGCTGTTTAAGTTGGTGAGTGGTGAGTAGCGAGTGGTGAGAATTTAGAAATTAGAATATGGCAACAATTAACGAGATACAAGACGAGATTATTGAGGAGTTCAGCGGTCTGGACGATTGGATGGACCGATACCAGTTGCTGATTGACTTAGGCAACGAGCAGGAGCCGCTGGACGAGAAGTACAAAACGGAGAGCAATCTGATTGACGGTTGCCAGAGCCGCGTATGGCTGCAGGCAGACTACGAAACGTCTCCCGCCCAAGGAGGGGGCGTTATCCACTTCACGGCCGAGAGCGATGCGTTGATTGTGAAGGGCATCGTTTCATTGCTTATCCGTGTGCTCAGCGACCATACGCCTCAGGAGATTCTGGATGCCGACCTATACTTCATTGACCGTATCGGTCTGAAGGAGCACCTGTCGCCTACACGCAGCAATGGTCTGCTGGCTATGATGAAGCAGATGCAAATGTATGCCCTGGCGTTTGCTTCAAAGGGTTAATGGTGAGTGGCCTATTCCCCATAGGCATCGAGTTTCTCAAGGTAGAAACGTCTGACATCAGCCCAATGGTAATAAGGGGCACAGTCGGTCCGAACAGGCAGCTGTGCCTCTTTCTCGTTGAGTAACACCTTGACGAGCACGTCGTGGTCGCCGGGGCTCTCACGGTAGAAGACAAACTGCAGATTAGCAGCCATCGGGAATACCTTGAGCGCCCACCAACCGTTTGCCTCCACCTCTTCAAGGTCTTTGGTCTGGAAGCCGAAACCGTTGATATCCATCAGACAGACTAACGGCAGCACCATGGTCTCATGGCCAAAGCGCAGCTGTACTCCCGGTTTCTCCAGCTGTATGCAGGAGTCAGCATCCTGGATGATACGCCGCAACAGGTGACGCTGCGTGTAGGGTTCTTTGCCTCCGTTGAGCAACGAGGGTCCGTAGCAGATGTACCACCAAGCATTCTCTTTTTGCCAGATGCGATAGATTTCCTCGTCGGTAAAGATGTCGTAGAGGGAGAACTGGCTGCGCAGGGGGGTATTCTGGAGGATGGATGCCACCTTGAAGAGATAGTAGTTAAGCCACTGGTCATCTACATGCATACTGACGTAAACAGAGTCGTTGAACAGTTCCTTCATGAGCCGCTCGTTATGTTCGCGTTTGAAGGTAAAAGCATCATAGGCATCCTGAGCCCCTCCACCCATCATCGTGGCACGCAATAGAGAGTCCTGGTAGTTCATGTACCACATGTCATGCTCGGAAGCATCCATATTGATTTGTAGCTGCGGATTCAGCACAACCAACTGCTGCAGGGCAGCTCCCATGGACAGGACGCAGCGTGTCTTGGTGGTGCTTCGTGCCTGAACCACAGCATTACCCCGGAACACCTCGGGGAAATATTCCACCATGCGGCGTACAATGCCACGCTGCTGTTCGTTGCCCAACTCCGTCAAGTCCCCATGCCGGCCGGCAGAGCCGTCACGCATGAGACATACTTCGCGGAACACCATTTTGCCACAGTCAGTCAGCTTATCCAGACTGTCAGCCTGTTTCAGGATGTTGTAGGGAATATCGTAGGCCTTTTTGTTGCTCAGGTAGCGTGAGCCATGTCGGCCGTAGTGGCTTAGATAGAACGGGGTTTTTCCCTCGGGCGGGGGTGTCATGGGGTGCTCCAAGGTGTCTGGATAGACCATATAGTTGCTGGCAGCCAAGTTCCGATTCTGCCTAATGGCATCGAAAGCCGGCTGCGCCACAGCGTGGCATGAACAAAGCATTGCCACACACCATAGAACAATACGTAGCTTAGTTCTTAAAGGCATTCAGCTTTTGTAAGTAGTAATCGCGTACTTCTGACCATTTATAGTAAGGTGCCGTCTTGCTTTTGACGGGCAGCGTGACTTCGTTTTCGTTGAGCAGAACCTTTACCAACACATCGGTATCGTCCACATTCTTCCGGTAGAAGACAAATTGGATGTTGGCTCCCATGGGGAACACCTTGTAGTTAAGCCAGCCCTTGCTCTCCAATCTCTCCATGTTGGTTTCCTGAAGCCCGAACTCATTAATCTCCATCAGACAGGTGAGTGGCAGTACCATGGTCTCGTGGCCAAAGCGCAACGTGGCCCCTGGGTTCCGCAATCGGATGCAGGAGTCAGCCTCCTCAATGATGGTACGCAACAGGTTTCGCTGGGTAAACGGCTGCTGTCCGCCATTCAGCGGGCACGCTCCGTAGGAGAGATACCAGCGTACGTTCTCTATCTGCCAGTTGCTGTAGATTTCCTCGTCGGTGAAGATGTCGTACAGGGTGATGCGTTTGTGCAGCTCCGTACTTTGGAGGTTGCTGGCCAACTTAAACAGATAGTTATTGAGGCGCCATGCATCGACATTTTTCTCCATATACTCAGCATCGTTGAAGAGTGCTCCCATGGCACGTTCGTAGTTACGGTGCTTATCGACAAACTCCATATAAGCACGTTGCGTCTCGAAGTTCGAGCGTTTGCCGGTCAGTTCCTTGTCGGTGAAATTCATGTACCACATGTCATGCTCTGAAGCATCGTGCCTGATATTCAGTCTGGGGTTCATGAGCAGCAATTGCTGGAGCTCATTCTCCATGGAGAGGATGCAGCGGATGACAATAGTACTCTTGGCATCGATGATGGCATTCCCCTCAAAGACTTCCGGGAAGCGCTCATACATACGCTTGGCTATCTGCCTATGCTGGATGGCACCTAAGGGAGTCAGCTCGCCCAGTCGTTTGTAAGCCTCGTCGTATATCAGCTTGACACGCTTCAGTACGTCCTTTCCCAACGGGGTCAGCTTGCCAGCCTCATCGGCGGCCTTCAGTATCTCATAGGGACGCTTGTATTCATCATTGTTGATAAGGTATCGGGAACCATGACGGCCGTAATGGCTCAGATAAAACGGCTTTTCACCCTCTGGGGCTGGCGTCAGGTCACCCTGAGTTGGGCCCGGATAGGCTAAATAGTTACTGGCCGACAGGTGGGTGTCACTTTTGATTTCGTCGCGTGCCGACTGTGCTTCCGCAATGAGGCACGAGCACAAAACGGTACAGAGAAGAAAGATTTTTTTCATATATATAGGTTTTTGTTTTCGCTTGCAAAATTACGAAAATTCTGCAATAAACCCAAATTAAGCCTTATTTTTTTGAGTCGTCATCTTGTTGAAAGGGGAACACCTGCAGCTGAATGACATACTCATCATGAATATTAAGGTAGTAGCATGTTTCTATGAGATAGGTGCCGTAGCTACCCTTCAGCGGTTCCTTGTCACCATCGTCGCCCTTGCGAGGAGCCAGTTGGAACCCCAGTATCTCCAGTTCGTCGCACAACGCCTGGTAGTTTCGCTTTACGCTCTTCTTGTCCTTGGAGTAGAGCTTGAAATAGTAGTTGTAGCCCGTAAACTGCTCATCGTCCCAACACATCTCCGCTCCAATACGCAGTCCTCGGTAGGTGAAGTCGTAGTTGTCCTCCTGCGTGAACCCGAGCTCGTGATAGTCTGGATGGTCGTCAATCAGCCAGTCGGTATTGTCCTGGATGATTTCTATGGCCGTTGCGGGCTTGATGCCCTGTATGTCGGAGGGGAAACACCCCAGTGCATGGAACACCAGTTCGTCGATGCTTTTCTCTCGCCGTGCCGTCCTGAAGCCGCTGATGTCGAAGTCGGCAGCCTCACGATTGTCGAGGGTGTTGAACGAGGTTGTCTCACATCCTGCCAGCATCATCTTCTGACAAATGCTATTGATATACTCGGCAGAGTGGAACCCCAGCAGACTGAGGTTCAGGGTGGTACCGGCAATCGAGATGCTGACTATGTCGTACCGTCGCAGTTTGGTGGCCAGTTCTCCATAGCGAGACGTAGCGTTCCGGGCATGAGGCGGTGCGATGGGAGCCGTCAAGATTACGGTATGGTGGGTATAGTCCTCGGTCAGGTTGTTGATGCTGAAGTCCATCGTCACCTTTTCGTCGTTTTCCAACAGCAGGGTTGCCGGATAGCGGAACTGTCCGTCAGGCATACGGGTGCCGGCAGAGGCCATCTGCTTGATAACCAGTTCTTGACTTTTGGTTGATAATGCGTCTGCATGAAGCCAAATGCTCAGCATGGTAGGGAATATCTTGTCGTCTTGCGGCTTGTGCTGGGTGAGTGAGAAGGTACAGATGATGGTTTCGCTTTTCGAAAAGATAGCGTCCGTGGTTCCAAAATAGCCATAGTCCGTCTGCATGGCCTCGTATTCAACGGGGGGCTGGTTCTCGTCGATGCGTGGCGTTTGTGCACTCAATGCAATAGTGCCTAACCAAAGGGTGCAAAGTGTCCAAAAACGTGATTTCCTGTTCATGAATGCAACATTTTCAGCGCAAAGGTAGTAAAAAAAGTCAAAAGTCAAAATAAATTTTGCATTTTACTCACTAATTCGTACCTTTGCGGACATAAAGGCAATCATGAATGATAAATTATGGCAAGAACCTCAAACTGGTCAGATGACTATTGGCTGTTGTTACTGCAATTATATTTGCGGAAACCCGTCGGTATCAAACCGATGTACAGCCGTGCTATGGTAGAATTGGCGATGGAGCTACACATCGCGCCTCAGATTCTTTTCTCAAGAATGGGGCAGTTGGCCGCCCTGCAGACACCACGTATAGAACGCATCTGGGAACAATACGGTGACAACCCCCGACGGCTGAGCCGTGCCGTTCGACTGCTTCGCGACATGAAGGGCTATGGCAATGCCGACGACTTCTACGAAGGAGTGGAGGTCAACGAGTCGTTTGAGAAGGACTTCCGTCCTGTTTCCCCCGACTCGTCATGGACACCGGTGGCACTTATCCTGATATTAGACCTTTATTTCCGGCTCACCCCCCAGACCATGGTGGCTGCCACCCCCGAGATACAGGAGCTGGCACGGCTACTGAAGGTGCGCCCGGCTGACGTGGCCGAGGTGATGGACGTCTATCAGCACATAGACCCTTACCTGAACCGCCGCGATGTTGTGTTCAACAGTCTGCTCGGTCCCTGTTCCGACGTGTGGAACCGTTATGGAAACTGTGATACAGAACGTTTGGCGGCTTTTGCTGAAGAATTGAAAGAATATTATGCATAATTTGCTGGAAAAGTATTAACTTTGCACGCCAGAAGCAGCATCGAAGAACATGGCACAAAGTCAGATTCAAGTTCAGAGTCAGGAGCAATCGCTCAAACAGACGCAGAATTTATCGCAGCAGCAACTCCTGCTTTCGCAGCTGGTAGAGTTGCCCGTGACACAACTGCTTGAGCGCATCAATGCCGAGATGGACGACAACCCGGCATTGGAGGTAGTGTCGGGCGACGAAGTGGCCGAATGGAAAGAGGAGGCTGAAACCGACGACAACCTACCCATAGAGGAGGACTATGCCCAGCAGAGCGAACGCGAAGAGCGGCAGTCTGCCCTTGACGACGCACTGGCTGGCATTGGGCGCGACGACGAGGAACTGCCCGTCTATCATGGCGGCCAGAGCAACCAAGAGGAGCGTGAAGAAATGGTCTATGGCAACACAGTGTCTTTCTACGACCTGCTGAAGGAACAGATGGGCGAGATTGAACTGACCCCAAACGAGGCAGACATCATGGAGTATCTTATTGGGTCACTCGACGATGACGGTTTGCTGCGAAAGGATCTGGACTCCATCAGCGACGAGTTAGCCATCTACCACCATATTGACGTCACCCCCCAGGACATAGAACGGGTGCTGAATAAGTTACAGGATTTTGACCCTGCCGGCATTGGTGCCCGTTCGTTGCAGGAATGCCTGCTATTGCAGATACGCCGACGTGATGTCTCACGTCTGACTGACCTGATGGAGACCGTTGTACTGCAGTACTTCGACGAGTTTACCAAAAAACATTGGGAGAAGATACAACAGGCATTAGCACTGACCGACATTCAGACAGAGGTGCTGATGGCTGAGTTGCGTAAGCTAAATCCGAAACCAGGTTCCTCTATGGGTGAGAGCATGGGGCGCTCGTTACAGCAGATAACGCCCGATTTTATCGTCGATACCCAAGATGACGGTACAGTCACTTTCCACCTAAATAATGACGAGGTGCCTGAACTGCATGTGTCGCAGTCGTTTGCCGATACGCTCAAGGAGTACCAAACCAATGGTGAGCACATGAGCCGCCAGATGAAGGAGGCGCTGCTTTATACAAAAAAGAAGGTTGATGCCGCACAGAGTTTCATTGATGCCGTCCGCATGCGTCGCCGCACACTGATGCTGACCATGGGCACTATCATACAGTTACAGCACCGTTTCTTCGAAGAAGGCGACGAGGCAACACTGCGTCCCATGATTCTGAAGGATGTGGCAGAACGTACCGGACTGGACGTGAGCACCATCTCACGTGTCAGCAGTTCCAAATACGCCCAGACGCGATGGGGGACCTTCCCCCTGCGCTACTTCTTCAGCGACAGCTACGTGACTGCCAGCGGCGAGGAACTTTCCACACGTCAGATCAAGGTTGCCCTACGCGACATCATAGAGGCAGAAGACCATCAGCACCCGCTGAGCGATGATGCACTCAAGGAAGAGCTTACCCAGCGGGGATTCCCCATTGCCCGCCGGACGGTTGCCAAGTACCGTGAGCAGTTAGGCATCCCCATCGCCCGACTGAGGAAGAATTAAATAAGGAAGTTAACGGGAGCTTGCGAAGATGAATTATAAAGTAAATAGTAAAATAACAAAGGTGTCAAGAGAGAAGCAAATCATTTTAGGAGCCCGTGTGCTGAGCATGGTCTTCACCCCCTTCTACCTGCCACTGGTAGGCCTGTTGGCTTTGTTTCTATTCAGCTACCTGAGCCTTTACCCTTGGCTTTTCAAGCTCAAGGTCATTGCCCTGGTATGTTTGTTCACCATTCTGCTGCCCACGCTGTTCATCCGCCTGTACCGCCGCTATAACGGCTGGACGCTCATAGAACTGGGACAGAAGGAGCGGCGCATGGTGCCTTACGTCATCTCCATTCTCTGTTACATGACATGTGTGTGGCTGATGGAGCTACAGCACATTCCCCATTTCATGGCCAGCATCGTCATAGCCGCCTTGGTGGTTCAGATGGTCTGTGCCTTCATCAACATGTTCTGGAAAATTTCCACCCATACAGCGGCCATTGGCGGCTTTGCCGGAGCGCTGTTCATCTTTGCTGAGGCCTTCGGCTTCAATCCTGTATGGTGGTTCTGCCTGTTGTTTATCGTGGCTGGTCTGTTAGGCAGCAGCCGCATGATTCTGCGTCAGCACACACTATTGCAGGTTGTGGCAGGATTCCTTGTAGGAGCCGTCTGTGCAGCCCTTGCTATATTGAAATTATAATCATTCATGATATGAAACCACAAGTCAGTATTATCATGGGCAGCACAAGCGACCTGCCCGTTATGGAGAAAGCCTGTAAGCTGTTGGACGAATTACAGGTTCCGTTCGAAGTCAACGCACTGTCAGCCCACCGCACCCCTGATGCTGTTGAGCAGTTTGCCCGTGGAGCCAAGGAACGTGGCCTACGTGTCATCATCGCCGGTGCCGGTATGGCTGCTGCCCTGCCCGGCGTCATTGCAGCCTCCACTACCCTGCCCGTCATCGGTGTACCCATCAAGGGCATGCTCGACGGACTCGATGCCATGCTTTCCATCATCCAGATGCCACCGGGCATTCCCGTAGCTACCGTTGGTGTGAATGGTGCCCAGAATGCCGCCATCCTCGCTGTTGAGATGCTCGCCCTGAGCGACGAGTCATTGGCACAACGTCTGGCAGCCTACAAGGAAAACCTAAAGCAGAAAATTGAGAAAGCCAATCAGGACTTAGCTGAGGTAAAATATGAGTACAAGACGAACTAGTACCGAAGTCCGTATCGGTCATTTGCTACTGGGCGGCAATAACCCCATCCGCATCCAGTCGATGGCTACTGTCGATACCAACGACACCGAGGGCTGCGTGGCACAGGCCAAACGAATCATCGATGCCGGAGGCGAACTGGTACGCTTCACTACACAGGGCACCCGCGAGGCGGAGAACATGAGGAACATCTCTGCCCGTCTGAAGGCCGACGGCTACTCACAGCCACTGGTAGCCGACGTACACTTCACGGCCCACACCGCTGATGTAGCAGCCCAATACTGCGAGAAGGTACGCATCAACCCAGGTAACTATGTAGATCCCGGGCGTACGTTCAAGCATCTGGAATACACCGACGAAGAGTATGCTGCCGAGTTGCAGAAGATAGAGCAGAAGCTCGTACCTTTTATTAATATCTGTAAGGAGCATCATACCGCCGTACGCATCGGCGTAAACCACGGTTCCCTCTCCGACCGTATCATGTCACGCTACGGCGACACTCCTGAAGGCATTGTCGAGAGTTGCATGGAGTTTCTGCGTATCTTCCGCCGAGAACAATTCAACGACGTGGTCATCAGTATCAAAGCCAGCAACACCGTCGTTATGGTACAGACCGTACGCCTGCTTGTCAAGACGATGGATGCCGAAGACATGCACTACCCGCTGCACTTAGGCGTCACCGAGGCTGGTGAGGGCGAAGATGGCCGCATCAAGTCGGCTGTCGGCATCGGCGCATTGCTCACCGAGGGCATTGGCGACACAATCCGTGTCAGCCTCTCTGAAGAACCCGAATGTGAGATTCCCGTTGCCCGTAAGCTGGTAGAGATGATTGACGAGTGCACAGCATTACGTCAAGAGGCAGAACGTTCCATCAAGGACGGCACCGCCACACTCACACTTGATGCTCCTGACTGGGAAACGCTTCAACTGAAGGCAGCCATGTCCGTGGGAGCCCTCCTCATAGACCGCAAGGCCACGGAACTGACTATTCGTCTTGAAGAAGGTAGCAAACTCTCAACTCTCAACTCTCAACTCTCCACTTTGAGTGATGCCCTCCTCCAAGCCGCCCGCATCAAATTTACCAAGACGGAGTACATATCTTGCCCAGGCTGTGGTCGCACGTTGTACAACCTGCAGGAAACCATAGAAAAAGTCAAGGCAGCCACCAGTCACTTGGTAGGTGTGAAGATTGGCATCATGGGTTGCATCGTCAATGGACCGGGTGAGATGGCTGATGCCGACTATGGTTATGTAGGAGCCGGACGCGGAAAGATTTCCCTCTATCGCAAGAAGGAATGTGTGCTGAAGAACATACCAGAGGAAGAAGCCGTAGAACGGCTCCTCGCACTCATTGAAGAAGACCAGAAATAGGAAAAATATTTTCTTCCTATAAAAAGAGAGGATATGCCACGGCGGACATATCCTCTCTTCTTTGTTACCCCTTCACCTATTAAGGTTCTGGAGGCGTTGGCGTTTCTTTCTTCTCAATCAGAACCTTGCGGTACTTAACCCTCTTCAGGGTCTCCTTGATTTCCTGGTCAGGCACCAGGACAAGGTGTACGTTCTTGATACAGCTTCCAGCCTTGTACTCCTCGGAGGTTTCCGTTCCACTGGAACTGACACCCAGTTTCAAGGTCCCCAGATGAGGAATGTGGATGGCGTGGCCGTTACACAAGAGTTCACGCGCCTGCTTAGTCACAGCATCATTGATGGCCAATACCTTGGCGCGTTCGATCTTAGAGTCGCTGGCAATGTGGTTAGCCAGTTCGTCACTCACGATGGTCGGCAGCAACTTGACACGGAAGTACCAGTAGCCAAAGTAGTCCGACTTGCGGTTGTTGTTCTGGTAGGGAACAACGTCAATCATACCAGTCATAACAAAAATCCTTTCTTTTTTTAAGTTAGAAATGTTTTCAACAAACTACTCCTCAGTTTCCCACTCGCTCTTGTCGGTCTCGAACTTGACGGAACGGAGTGCTTCCTTGATCTCCTCGCAAGGAGTGAAAAGCAGGCGAGCCTTCTTGATCTGCTTGGCGCTGAGATACTTGCGGATGTCGTCCTTCGTGGGGTCAAACTCTGGATGACGTTCCTGGATCTCAGCCTCAGAGACACCTTTCGACGAGACACCAATCTTGAAGGTTCCGAGTCCCTCGACCTTGATGGCGTGGCCGTTGCATACCAATTCCTTGATCTGCTTGGCTTCAGCATCATAGACCATGGCAATCTCACTCTTCTCGATGTTAGAGTCCAGTGCAGCATGCTCACAAAGCGTTGATTCATCAATTGGCGTTGCCTGGTAGGCGCGGCCGTAGAAGAATTTGTACTGATCAGACTTACGGTTGTTATTCTGATACAGCTTAATCTTAATTTTACCCATAACTAATAACATTTAAATGGAGTAAAGTTTTTATTAATCCCAGAAATCTACCAATCCCATGATGTTATCAGGGTGGAAGCGAGAGTCCTCAATGGTCACCGCAGGCATTTCGACAGTCAGTTTGTCAATGCGGTAACTGTAGAGTGCGTTCACCATATTTTCATAGTCGCGACGTTTCAGCGGGTTTGGAAATCCTTTGTCGTCACAAAGGTAGAGATTGACGCCCATGTCAATGTAGTTGTCGCTGTCCAGCGGAACTATCCACATGAAGTTCTGATGGTTCAGCCGCAGGCGGGGACAATCCACCCACTCATGGTAGTGTTTGTAGCTGATGGGAATCTCGCCTTGAGGCAGAAACGAGATGTTGTTGACACGCAGATCTGTCAGCCAAATGGCCTTCCAGCTCTTTCTGTGCCCTTCAGCACCCAGTACGAGTCGGCCTTCCTCCACATCACGATAGCGTGTGATGTCTGTCAGTCTCAATTCATTTTTCTTTGTTTCCATTTTACATCAGTTTTTTTGACTTTCCGTCGTTTTCTGATGCAAAGTTAAAGACAAAAACAAAATAAAAATTCCACAATATCCTCAAATCGTGAATATTGTGGAAAAGGTGGAAAAGATGGAAGAATCCGGTGGAAACGAGATGGAAAAGCCCCGTTTTACACCGTCATCTCGTCCAAATTCAGATAAAGATTCAAGTCATCACACAGGCTATGAAGCCTCCGGAAGCCCTTGATGGATTGTTTCGTGTTCTTTTTCTGCATGAAGACACGCTCATCCCAAAGGTTAAAAGGCGTATCGCCCAGATAGCCGCTCTTATACAGGTTGATGGCCTCTTCTACCTTTTCAAGTTTTGCCTCCGGATACCAGCAACGCATCTGCTTGACGAAATCCGTAACCTCGTAACGGTCTTTCCTGATCAGATTGTGGTCTTTCAGATAACGCCACAAGGCGAACCAGTCGTAGTTGCACACCACCCTGTGGACGAAATTCTCCTCCAGCCATTCGCGTAGCTTATTCAAGTCCAGTTTGGAACCGTTATGAATTTCCACGAAGATCAGGTTTATCTTCGCAGTATTAATAATCTCCATAGCAGTTTCCAATGCTCTTTTCTTGTTGCTTTCCCTTGCCAGTGCCTTGTAGGAGAGGCGCACCTTCCCTTCCATGATTTCATTCAGCGACGTATGCAGGTGCTCCACCTTGTCAATATGTACGATGGAAACCGTATTCCTACGCTCCAGACGTGCTATCAACTGTTTCAGCGATGAAATCTCAGACTGCTGCCTGATAATGATATCCTTCAGGGCATTGGTGTTTTTCGCCTTCTCAATCTTGATTATAACTGGATCTTTCTCTGGTGACGCAGGCAAAAACTCCGGGTCACCACCCTTTCCTTCCTGATTGGAATAGACAAGTCTCATCATGCCAATCCTTCCAGAAGGATTCACCATTCTAATTGCCATCCCATTTCTCATCTTATTACCTCCTTTCTTATTTGATTATGATGCTGCAAATATAAGCATTATTTTAATATCCCCATTGTTTTTATGAATATTTTTTGCAAAAACATCATTTTTTTTGCTTTCGCAACCCATTCTCCACACTTTTATGCCCCACGGTGTGAACTTTTGCCCGCCGTGGTATCAACTTTTGTTCGCCGCAGTACCAACTTCGTCGGCATTTCTTGATACCGCGGCGCACGAAAGTTCACATTGTCTTCAATGAAAGTTGATACCATCTCACGCTAAAGTTGATGCCACCGCCGACAAAAGCCGATGCTAATAAAATGGATGATCCAAACAAATATCAAAAAGCACTATATTTTATAATTCCAAAA